>Ga0247609_10002001_pt1 | contig 22542 bp, 14 predicted proteins | sample 172DNAGHGlowgp2_FD_193487 | JGI IMG/M metagenome (GOLD analysis project Ga0247609, IMG submission 193487) | Sheep rumen microbial communities from Palmerston North, Manawatu-Wanganui, New Zealand - 1728 DNA GHGlow gp2 | ecosystem: Host-associated > Mammals > Digestive system > Stomach > Rumen ...
GCCAGTGCCTGGGCATAACGAGCCTGGTCGTTCTGGTACATGACCATCTCGGCATAGAGCATGTAGGCAAACGCCTGGCTCACGCGACCACTCTCGGCAGTTGCCCAGCGCATGGGCAGCACGCCACTGGCGATAATTTCCTCAAGCTCGGGCAGGAGCTTGTTGTAAATCTCGTCGGCAGTCATCTGCGGGGCGGTGTAGGGCACTGCGAGGTTCTCCAGATAGAAGGGTACGTTGCCGTAGTAATGCCACAGGATGTTGTAATAGTACACACGCAACAGGCGGGCCTGCATCTCCATCGAGCGACGGAAACTCTCGCTGGCTTCTCCTGGCCATGACGCATACTTGATGGCATCGTTGCAACGCTTGATGCCGCTATAGAAGTCACCCCACAGGGTGGCCAGGGTATTGTTGCCATCGGCCTCAAAGTTGAACAGACGGTGCCAGTGCTGGTTGTCGGTATTGTCTGCACCGCCAACCCAGAAGTCATCACCCATGATCTCGCCATCGATGGTGAGGTCGTTGTAGGCGGCATTGTCCCAGTCGGGCCAGTGAAGGGGGGCGTAGGCTGCGGTGAGGGCCTCGTTCAGGGTCTCCTCGGTACTGTAGTATTCCTCGAGGGGCTCGCCAGTCGGGTTCTTCACCTCAAGAAAATCGTCGCTGCATGAAGTCAGTGCAACAGATACTGCAAACAGACTTGCTATGATAATAATATGCTTTTTCATATTGATAATTCTTTATTGGATGGTTAGAATGAGATGTTAAATCCGACAGTGTAGGTGCGGGCCTGAGGATAGACTCCGTAATCAACACCCATGCTGGTGGAACCGGAACCAATCTCGGGATCAAAACCCCAGTACTTGGTCCAGGTGAAGAGATTCTCGGCACGGCCATAGATGCGCAGGCGGCTCACTCCAATCTTGCGGGTCAATTGAGGATTCAGGGTGTAGCCCAGAGTGATGTTCTTTAAGCGCAGGTAGCTGCCATCCTGAATATACATGTCGCTGACAACCCAGTTCTTGGAGTCGCCCAGTGTGGGCACGGTGTTGCTGGTGCCCTCGCCTGTCCAGCGCTGGAGCACCCATGTGGGATAGTTGCCCGAGGCAATGTCCTGGCGGTAGGTGGCATCGAACACGTCAGCGCCGCTCACGCCCTGGAAGAAGACGCCAAAGTCAAAGGCTCTCCACTCCACATCAAAGTTGAGACCAAAGGTCCAGTCGGGAACTCCGTTACCAATGTTGGTGCGGTCGTCGCTGTTGATCTTGTTGTCTCCATTGGTGTCCACAAAGCGGAAGTCGCCAGGATTGGACGTGGTGCCGTACATCTTGTTATAGGCATCGGCCTCGGCCTTGTTCTGCAAGATGCCGTTGGTCTTGTAGCCATAGAAGAAGGGGAAGGGCTGGCCGTTCTCGGCGCGGGTGCCGCCATCGCTGAACTGGTTGATGCCGTAGTTCAGGAAGCCGGTGTCGTTACCCAGGTTCTTGAGTTTGTTCTTCAGGTAGGATGCGTTGCCCTTCAGCGAGAAGTGAACGTCCGATACATTCCAGCGATAACCGAGCTCAAACTCGACACCGCTGTTCTCCATGTCACCCACGTTGGCCAGCGGGCGTGCCTCTCCCACATAGCTCGGGATGGGCATCTCGATGATCATGCCATTGGTCTTCTTGATAAAGTAATCGATACTGAAGGTCAACTTGTTGTTCCAGAAACCGAAGTCGATACCCAAGTCGGTCTGCTCGCTCTCCTCCCACTTCAGGTCCTCGTTGGCCAGGCGGTTAGCCTTGGAACCATACATCATCGATGCTGTTTGGCCAAAGTAGTAGTTGCTGGTGTTGCCCAGCGTGGTCATGGTGGTGTAGGCAAAGTCGCCGATGTTATCGTTACCGTTCTTACCCCAGCTGACACGCAGCTTCAGGTTGTTCAGCCAGTCGCGATGGTCCTCCATGAACTTCTCGTTCATGATGTTCCAGCCCAGCGAGAAAGAGGGGAAAATACCATACCTGTGGTTGGAACCAAAGCGGCTCGATCCGTCGCGGCGAACGGTGGCCTGGAACATGTAGCGCTCGTCATAGTTATAGCTCACGCGCGCAAACAGCGAGGACAGGCGATGCTCGGTATAGGGACCTCCCCACACGCCCACGAGGCTCTTGGCTCCGGTGACCTTGCCGTCGGCGTCGGTCGAGAGCTCCAGATCACCACCGGTGGTGTAGTTGATGCTGGGTTTATTGGGATTCACGAGATACCAGTGTGAACCACCCAGCTCATCACCCTTAAACTTCAACGCGCTCTGGCCCAGCACGACACCGATGGTGTGCTTGCCGAAGGTCTTGTCATAGGTCACCGTGTTCTCTACCTGCCACGTGCAGTTGTTGCCCTTGAAGGCTACTGCCGAGGTGTGGTCGGCATTGTTGTTGCCCGAGAGGTAGTACTCCTGCTTGGTGGCGCCATCATAGCCCCAGAAGGAGAGCTCGGCGCTGTAGGTGAAGTGATACTTCAGTGCATCCCACAGCTGCAGGTCAATCGAGAACTTGGGCATGAACTTGTGGCTCCAGTTCTTGTTGGGGGTGCCATGCATCATGGCGATGGGGTTGTTCTGCTCGTTGTAGCTGCCGATGAAACCGGGTATGGTGTAGGGATCGCCGTTCTCGTCACGATAGAGGTCAAAGGCGCTGTAACGGTCGATCATCTCTTGGGCCAGACTGCCCTTCAGGGTCACGGGCAGGGTGGGGGCCAGGTAGAGGGCTGAACCCAGGGGAGAACCCCATGTGGAGTTGGCATCGATGCCGGTGTTGTGAACACGCATGTAAGAAAGGTTGGCGCCCAGGTCCAGTTTGTTCAGGAAGTTGCGCTCCTTAGTGGCATCCATCAGGTTGAACTGGTTGTTAGAGCGGATGGTCAGGCGGTCGTAGTTGGACTGGCCATAGTTGCCGCCCACGATACCGTCCTGGGTGAAATAACCCAGCGAGAGGTAGTAGTTCACTCTCTCGCTAGCACCGCTCACGCTCACGTCGTGCTGCATGATGGGTGCATTGTCGTTGAACAACAGCTTCTGCCAGTTGGTACCGAAGCCCTCAATCTTGTCTCCATTGGCATCGATCAGGTTGTAGGGATCCTGATACAGCGGAGCCAGGCCGTTCTGCACGCGGCGCTCGTTCTGCAAGATGGCATAGTCGGTGGCACCGGTCACATCGCGCTTTTTCCAGGCGCTCTGCCAGCCATAGGAGAAACCGTAGGTGATGTTGGCTTTTCCTGCCTTGCCTTTACGGGTCGTCACCAGGATAACACCGTTGGCTGCACGTGCACCATAGATGGCGCCCGATGCGGCATCCTTCAGCACCTCGATGCTCTCGATGTCATTGGGGTTAACGCTCTCCATGCCATACTGGTCGGTGGGCATGCCGTCAATGATGTACAGGGGGTTGGAGTCGTTGATGGTGCCGATACCGCGGATGCGGATCATCGACTGCGATCCTGGCTGGCCCGACGAGGAGGTGACGTTGACACCGGCGGCCATACCCTTCAGGGCATCCTCGGCACGCAGGCGCGTCTTGCCGGCCAAATCCTCTGAGGAGACCTTAGCGATAGACGCCGTCACGACGCTCTTCTTCTGCACGCCGTAACCGATCACGACCACCTCGTTGAGCAACTCGGAGTCCTCGGTAATGACGATGTGCATGTCCTGGCCGGCAAGCACGGTCTGCTTACCATAGCCCACATAAGTGATTTCCAGCTCGGCACCCTTGGGCGCGTTGATGGAGAAGTTGCCGTCGAGGTCTGTTACAGTAGTGTTCGACGTTCCCTTTTGCACAATGGTGGCACCAATCACTGGCTCGCCATTGGGGTCAACCACGGTGCCGGTGAAGGTCTGGTTTTGTGCAAATGCCGCTATTGTCAGCATGACTGTCAACAGCAGTGAAAGTAATCTTTTCTCTTTCATGTCACATTTGTTTTGGTTGATTAAAAAATTGATTGGTTATTCTGGTTGTATAGTTATCGGTCGTAGCTGGCCACGGGGTGTGACCACCCCTCGTGACCCTTGCGAGTTACTTCGCAAAAATATAGAATAAAAGAATGGTTTGTGCCCCTTAAAAACAAAAAAGTGGATGGTTTTAGCGTCGTTTTCTTTGTAGTTTGCTGGTGTACAGTGATCTATGGAATTTGTCCAATCGTTAAAAAGTGGTTAAAATGTAGCCATGGACTTGACTAAAAACCGCTGTTTTTGACAACATTTCACCCTTTTTGTTGCCCGTGCGCAAGATTACCACTACATTTGCAAGGCTTAGCAATTAACCTGGATTACCTCAATGAGATTGAACATCATATTTGTACTCCTGATGGCGCTATCTTCGCTCACTGTGATGGCGGCAGGCACCATTGATCTGGAGCAGGAATACAGCAAGCTGGACAAGGCCATCGAGAAGACCGCAACCTATGTCAAGCAGCGCGAGAACCGCATCCACAAGTACAGGACTGCCCTTGGCGTTACCGATGACAACAAGGTGCAGTATCAGATGTGCCACTACCTGTATGACGAGTACCGGCCCTATATGAGCGACTCGGCCATCCATTACATCGGGCGCTGCATCATGCTGGCAGGGCGATTGAACGACCGCATCCGTGCCGACGAGTGCCGCATCCTGCTGGCCCACCAGTGTACCGAGTCGGGCATGTACCAGGAAGCCATGGACATCCTGAATTCCATTGATGCCGGCACGATCAACGATGCCAATAACAAGCGCCGCTATTACAGCACATTGGCCCACCTGTACAGCGAGTTGGGCTATTACTGTAAGGTGCCACGTCTGCAAGGGGAATATTATGCCAAACACGACCTCTACAAGAGCATGATCGACACCACACGGGTCTCGATGAACGATGATGAGACACTGCAAATGAGGGAATTGGAACTCTTTGCCGCCGGGGATGCCAAGGGCGCCCTGCGCTACAGTGACATCAGGCTCAAGCAAGTGAAAAAGGGCACCCACGCCTATGCCATCGTGTCCTTCTACCGCTACTTGGATTATGCGCTGCTGGGCGACTCCATCCAGGCGCGCTATTGGGTGACGCAATCGGCATTGACCGATGTGGAGAATGCCGTCATGGACCAGGGCGCCATGTGGGAATTGGCCAATTTGCTCATGGGCGACGGTGACATCGACCGTGCCTACCGCTACATCCACTTCGCATGGCAATGTGCCGGCAAGTTCAACACCCTGAAGCGCAACAACCAGATATCGCCCGTCTTGACCGCCATCAGCGACAACTACGAGGCTTCGCTCAAGCGTGCCAACCGTATGCTGCTCATCCTGGCCATCGTGTCAACCCTGCTGGCTGCACTGTTCCTGGTCATACTCTTCTACAGCAACAGCCAGCGCAAGAAACTGGCGCTTGCGCGTAACGAACTGAGTGAGAGCAATAACCACCTCGCCGAACTCAACGGGCAGCTGTCCGAGCTCAACGCCATGCTGCACCAGACCAACACCCAGCTCAACGAGTCCAACCGCGTCAAGGACGAGTATGTGGGACGGTTCATCCACCTCTGCTCATTCTATATCGACCGGCTGGACGAGATGCGCAAGCGGGTCAACAAGATGGTCAAGAGCAAGGACCTCGACGCGCTCTACAAGTTTACCGAGGGCAATGAACTCAGGGACAAGAATTTGAACGAACTCTACGAGATGTTTGACAGCACCTTCCTGCACCTGTTCCCCAACTTCGTCGATGACTTCAACGCCCTGTTACGCCCCGAGTGCCGCATCACCCTGCCCGAGCCAGGAGTGCTCAACACCGATGTCCGCATCTTTGCCCTCATCCGCCTCGGCATCGAGGACAGCAGCCGCATCGCCGAATTCCTCCACTACTCGGTCAACACCATCTACAACTACCGCGCCAAAATCAAGAACGGCGCCCTCAACGACCGCGACACCTTCGAATCCTCCATCAAATCCATCGGCATGTAACCCACCCGCATGCACCATTATTGCTGCATGTGCCGATTTCTAGTGCGCTAGAAATCGGTCATCTGCCTTGCGTCAAAGAACGCCATTTGCAGGAATATGCCAATGAACATTGCTATAAATGAGAACATCTTTAAAAATTCCGGCATAATAAACAAATCATGATCTGGGTCGTCCTTTTCATATTTCACGGCAAACAAATAACTTCCATCTTTATTAGAGACATAATATTGCATCATGTTATCATCCCGTATGGCTTTATATTTTATATTGTCCTTTATTTTCACTATTCTAACAGTATCACAGCTATTCTTAGAAATAGCATTGATCTCCTGTTTTAATTCTTTAAAAGTTTCATTTTGACACAAGTATTTTTCACCAACAAAGTTGATGACGAAGAAGCCTGCAATAAATGCAATAAAATAGCTGATAATTATAAGTTCAATAGACCTGGTAATTACAAACAAAGAAGATGTAGTGGGCATAATTCGTGAGATTCTGGATGTGATAAAACTTAAAACCATCACTGTTATAATTATTGGCAAAGTCCACGTGAATTTGATATCAAAGAAAGAAGACATAATCACATGACCAGTGGACAATGTTAGCCAGGCTGCAATCATTGAAGCAATCAATTTGGGAAGAATTATATGCATGTTTCGTATAATTCTTTGCGGTCTCAGAGGCTTAAATAACAAGTGTGTTTTATATACTATAGATACTAAACTGGGTTCTAAAAAGCATATCAATGCAATCATTAATATGATACTCCAACATAAAGACTTTTGAGAGGGCACATCCAGATGGAATAATAAAAGATTCCCAGTAATTAATATATCAGTAAGGGTGCATAATAAAATGCCCCCCCATACTATAAGGCAAATATCAAAAACAAATGTAATAAATTTATCGAAATATAAATAATAATGAGCCCATTTTAATATGTTATCCCCTTTATAGGGTTCTTTCCTTTTCTTTGAGAAACAATACCATGATAACACTTTTATAATAAACAGGAACAACGTTAAAATCAATAGCGATTGCAATGATGAGTTTCTTATAAAAAAAGAAGTAGAACCATGAATAATGTCCTTGGCCCATTTGAACTGTATGAATAGATGTAATAAAAAGATAATCAAAGCTACACTAAAACACAAATTGAAATGCTTAAAGAAATGAAGATGAAAAACATCGTTAAAATCATACCTGCTGAGAAACCATCTTGATATCTTTTCTCTTTTTTCGCGTAGTGATGTCAGTGATTCCTGGATTACTATGTCGCTGCTATTGTCCAAACTGAGCAATGCAGCGAAAGATTCGGAATTACAATAGCAGGGCTTTCCCCACTCATTTATTGTGAAATAAACACGGCGCATTTCTTCCTCAGGTGTTGCAAACCATGAATTCCATTTTTTGTCATGCATCTTTTCCCAAATAATAGATGAAAATTTGTTGCGAATGAGGGGGAAATCGTGTTCAAAAAAACTCTCTGATAGTGGATTCATGATATCATTTGTCCACAACTCTTGAGCATTAAACAATTCTTTCGCATACAAATACGTGAACCTGTCATTATTATTTACTATCCTGTTATCGTCTTTGAAGCCATCTTTGATTGGTTCTACTTCGCTTATTATCAAGTCTCGATAATAGAAGAACTCGCACTTGTGCATGAGGGATGAGAAATAATAATCATTCATGAGTCCCGAAAGCATTTGGTCATATCTTGGACTTACTTTAAACAGACTGGAATGCTTCAAGTCAAACATGAAGTCAAGCAGTAGCTTGCGCAGGAACTTATCAATAAGTCCATCTTTACCCAAACTACGTAGATTGATATTTCCATTTTCGTCATACAAGTCCATTAACCACAATGTTGAGTAAGAGATTGTATCTGTTCCAAGATTGTGATTTGATAAAACCTGCTCTATTAATTGGTTAAGAAATCGGTTACCAGTCAGGGTGTTAGTTCCTGAATTAGGTTCTTTAACTATTTGTGGAAAGCTCGCTATATAAGATTGCTTGATGATTTCAGTCAAATTGTTTACACCATAACCTGAAAATGGTAATTCCAAGATGACTTCCTCGATGTGTGCAATGTTAAGCGAATATTGATCATAATGATCATTTGGATTGTCCCTGTAAAGTTTATGCTTGATGTCTTCAATGCTGAAACCATATATTGTGCCATTTTGACGATCCTCAGAGCAGCGATAAATGCAGTAATGCATCTTGAAGCGAATAGCATTATCTGTAATCGTCATGGTGACAGGATATTTTGGTGAAGAGGGGTTATCTGATGCCAATCCATCATAGGCTGGCAACTCGGTATAGTCAAAGATGGTTATTCCTTCAACTACATCTGACGTGTACTGATTCAATTTGAAAAAACGTCCAAAGTTCATCGCTGTTGTGATTTTAATTCTAAGATGAAAGATTCGATATATCCACAAACTTTCTGGAAAATGCCTGCTATGTTATCATCCTGGTTTTCCTCTTTTTCTTTGCTAATAAGTACTTTAAACTGGGCTTTGAAATAAAGGTATTCCTCCCACATCTCATCCCATTGACGGATGGTGCCAAATGCCGCAATATGTACCAAATTGGTCAAGTGTTCCAGCAATCCGCTCAGGTGTTGATGCTCATTGTAATAGGAAATCAATACCGATTTCTTGATGTTAAATATTTGTTCCGGTTCAAAATTACAACGAGGCGGAATTTCTACGTCATCCAACATGCGGCGGTAGAGGTATTGCAGGGTTAGCACATTATGATAGTACAAACTCGCTCTTTTCCTGACAGAATCTTTCTTGTCGTCTTTCTTATCATTTGGCCTAAAAATTTTGGCAACCAGTTCCAATATTCTGTCCCCTGACAATTTTAAAATGCCACTGTCGTTCAAGCGTTTGTTCATCGAGTGTAACAAGTTGTAGGTAAACAACTGTGGTGTGTTAGTTGGGCAAGCGCCTGTATTGATGTACCAAAATTTTTCACTCCTGTTCAGCCCTTGAGCAAGCAACCTCTCATTAACCGCAGTAGAGTAGGCCGAGATAAAAACGAAAAACAGTTTGCCACATGGCCCAATCTGGAATTGAGTTTTTTTAATTTCAGATTGAATATCAGTTAATAGATGGTCAATATTATCTTTGGTGATACGTTCCTTAGTGTTCTCATTGTCATCAACTTTGATGGTCTTTTTAATGAGCACACTCAGTTCGCTGTACTCTGTATTATCTGAATCCGAATCTTCCGAGATTAACCATTTTAGTGCTTTTGCTTTTTCCTCACTCGATAGGTAATCAATGCGATAACTAAAAGTAAATCTTTCGAACTGCTCTTTGACGATCACAGAATGTTTGATTTCTTCCAAAAGCTCATAGCCATATTTGCGCTGTACATCTTTTAGGTCAAGTAGATAATCCAAAAGAATGATGTCATACTTTTTGTCTTTAAGTGCTAAAACAGCATCATCATATTTTTGGACGCAATCAATGAGAATTTTTGTATTGTTATCAATGCACTCTCCTGATCCTTTAAGTTTTCCCTCCTTATCTTGTTCAAGAAGCCGATATTTAATCCAATTCTCCTCTGGGAATCCAAGAGTTGTTTTTATTAAACGCATAATGATAGACAACTTGCAGTTTTTCTTCATCAAGCCATCTTCTTTTTCGATAGCTTTGTCATCAATAAGCAGCAAACGAAACCGCCAGGGCCAATCTGACTCTTTTTTGCCGTCTTTAATTATCTTAGCTTTCAATTCCTTAAATTCCTTGTCGATTAATTCTTTGATTGTAGTCTCGGAATGAAAGATAAAAGGAGCAACACCTGTAGCATGATCACCATTTAGGTATGATTGTTGTAAGATTCTTGCGTTTACATCAGCAAATTCTTTAGCAACGCCTACGTCATAGAGTCCATACCGGTGGTTCTCTATTATTTCATCTACAGCTTTGGAGAAAAGTGCATGAAATCCCTTGTCTGATTCATCAAATTTTACCATAGGAACATAGTGGTTCCAAATGCTGCTATCTATGATCTGGAAATATCTGGGAATTAGAGGATGTAGCTTAACTTGATTGTCATCAATAATATCAGTTAAAACAAGATTTATAATGGGTGTTGGTGTGCTTTTATCGCCACTCAAAATCTCTTGTCCGAATGGACTCTGATTATTATTATTTGGAACTCTTTGAAGCATTAACTCATTAGGAGTATAGACATTAATTAGTATTTCACAACCATCACTAATACGATCATCCTGAGTCCATATTGATAAATGATTAGCATCTTGTTGTAATACTCTAAATAAGAACCTGAAAAAAGGCTTTTGACTAGGTTCTAAGATTCTAAATTTGTAATTAAATGATGTTTTCCCTCCTGTTGCTTTGCAGAAAAGGATTGTAGCGTTATAATTGCTCATAACTATTTGGCTTTTAGGATTCTCCAATAATCATGTATTCTCTCAGTTTCTGATTGAGGATTTGGATAAGCTCTAGCTTTAGTTGATCTAAATGCTGTTTTGTTGCAGTTGGCGTTCCCCCCTCAATCTTATCTGCTATTTCATAGATACATTTAAACTTATCATTATCAAGCTTTATCAATTCTGCTGCGGCTCCCCATAATTTATCCACATCATCATTTATGATATAGTCATAAGCATCGCATAGCAATTTTAGTATTCGGGCTTTCGTGACCTTTTCTTCGACAAAAGAACTGACTTCTTCAGGACCACAGTTATTTGGGGCTCTTGAGATAAAGCTGCCGATTTCATCTGTACTATCATGTTGGAACAGTGCGACGTGCCTTGCCACTCCATGAACTGAATCATCGATAATTACTTTAAAAGGAGTGTGGTCTTTTATGTCATTATCATGGAGAATTAGGAACAACTCCTCTGCGTTACTGTTCAGATCTAGAAATTGGCTAGTCAGTGCCTCTAACCATGGAGAAGAACCGTCATTGAGAGGACTGGCATTATCCAAAGGCCATATTGCATAAATTGCAATATTATCACTCCGCCCATTTAGCTCGTAAAAAGAAAACCGATAATGTAGCCAAGGACCTGGATATAATTGCGTATCAACTTCTGGGTCAAGGTTAAATGGTGCTTGTTTTGCATTGACATCATTATTTAGTTTTCCACATAGTACAAGATTATCTTCTGTCTTTATTCGTGTAGCCTGATCGATACTGTCAAAATAATCCTGGGATAAAGTATTCAATTGCTCCTTGTCGCTATAAACTATTTCAGAATCGTTAGTGATATCCCCAATCCATTCAAAATCAGTCGTTGAATAATTTTGTTTTAGTTCGTATTTAGTGATGACTTTTTCTAATTCTTCTTTATGTTGGTCAAGAAATTCAACCAGAGCTTGCTTTTTTTCGTTAGAGAAATAATCGTCAGTCAATAAAGATTTGAGATGTTCTTCGTCTTGTTTAATGTCATTCCAAAAGTAGTCGGCTAGATCCTTGTGCGAAAAAATCTTGCGTTGACATTGACGTTCTGAAAAAAGGCAGTCCTCAGAATGAGGATAAATTGAGCGTGTTGAAAATACAATAACGGTTTTACTCATAACGTGCGGAATCTAATAGTTCAACAATAGAGAATTTGCAATCAAGCACAGCGTGCTCAAGTGCTGAATAGGGGATGAAAGGAAGTTGCTGGGGCATATCTTCCTTGCTCGGTTTTGACCTGCCGGAATGAATGGTCATCCCTGGCAAGAAGTAGCGTAGGATATTATTACTGTCTCTGAATTTGATTCTTTTATCATTGGCATCAATAATAAAATGCTCATAAAAATCCTTGGTGAGATTCTCTTTTGATTCAATGTCATTTTTCTGTATGCCAAAAACAGCATATAATTTATCTAATAAACCTTGATGAATAGACAAGGAGTGGAATTGCATCCAATCTGTTTTTTGTTTGGCATCATTTTCTATGATCAGTCGTTTATTAGAGCTATCCCACTTTAATGTGGCATATTTTACGCATTGGGAAAAGGCGACATTATTACCTTTATCAATCTCAATGCCATATAGATTAAATCCTTCAGGATCTTCTTCACTTCTGATAATCGTGAAGATATGAAGATTCTTATATTTATATGTTGCACCCAAATGATTTTTCGCATTCACATTACTCATGCTTGTCACATTTGAATCTTCGGGTCGTTCTAAGTGTATGCTTTTTATTAGTTTATCCAAGTGATTATGATTCCGACACCCATGCTCGATTTGTTTAATGTCTTGCTTGTTTAAACGATGCCTGTTTTTTTCAATTAGAGACTGCTTGTCTTTGTCTAATTGCTCGCCCCATGAATAACCAGGGTCAATAAAATCAGATTCATCTACCCCTGTGACTTTCGCAAAAATTCGTTCGTCAAAAATGGCAATTTTTTGTTTCATGGCATGAAGTTGTTTGCTGAACCATAGTTCAGTCTTAACCTCGTTGCGCACAAGACGATCGGTAGAGTTGTCTCCTGTTATTCCTTCTGAAAAATCGAAATGTTTGTCGTAATTAATTGCTTTTTTCTCGAACTCTCCTTTCTCTTCTAAATGTTTGATATATCGATATTTGATATTCTTATCTTTTTCTTGACCATCATTTGATTTGAGATAGAGAGAGAAAGTCAGCTTCTCGGAGGTTAATAGTTTCTCATTTGTGCTCTTTTCCTCGTCTTGATGATTAGAGGCAGATTCTTCTTTATTGTTTTTGGGGTTTAATAATGCTTCATGATGTGACTTGACTCTATCATCATCGATAAGTATCTTTTCCTTTCCATCCCAAACAGAAAGATGCTGATATAAGCGTAGATACAAATCTTCAGTTTTCCTCTTCACATCTTCAGTTCTGCTCTCGATGTCGTCTTTATTGATCTCGTCTTCTTTTGTCCTGTTGATATGTGTGACGCCGTTTTCTATATCCTTAAGAATAACATTATCATCTTCTGTGAGTTCTGATAATTTAAAGAATCGATTGGAGGAGTAACGTCTCACTATTTTATATGCTGACTCATCTTCATCGCTTTGTACTATGCCACCCTTGTCTATTTCATCATTGAAGATGATAAAATCATAATTCTTGTTCTTTGAATCGAGATATTTATCAGGTGACATAAAGAACCATCCATTGCCCAAAGAAACATTAAATATTGTTTCTTCTCCTAATTTTGGAGAAACATATGCGACTTTCTTAGGGCGCATTACACAGAAAATGTATTGAAGGTGACAAATATTGCCATTTGTCGCGTCTTTGGATCTTCTGGCGTAAAGCACGGGAGGGATATTTTTCCAGTCATTGTTTCTCCACAATTTTTCGCCTTCGATTTCACAATTAGATACGTCAAAAGGCGATAATCGAGTATCATTATCTATAGAACGCAACCATGCGGCAGAAATCCTCATCTCCTTGATGCCTTTGTTGGTGTGTGACATTTCGCCATTTTCATCAATGTAATCATCAATCAGTGCTCTGCGAATTGATGCCAATGCCTCAGAGCTAAGATCCAGATTATCGGTCAATGTGATGAAATAGTAGTCGTCGGCAGATTCTACCGACTCGGTATAATCCTTAGGCTCCCATGCCTCCCTAAATCTTGACCTCCTTTTTGATATTGTAGCATCATTTATGCTTGGATATTTATATTGTTCATTATAATTATCAGATTCATCATTTTCTGAATATGTCCTGTTCTCGCAATAGAAAGTTTTGAGGACATCTTTGAGTGATAATGACTGATCATCTGCTTGGTCGTCATTCCTCAGACGTCTTTTCAATTCCTCGTCAGGTTGTTTATTATCGACATCTTCTTTGGTGAAAATATCCAGCGTGAGTTCCAGTTTGCCTTTGCAGTTGCCATGCTTGGCTGCGTTCCTTATGACATTCTCGATGATGGAGAAAATGGCTTGGCGGCCAACAATGCCGCCAGGCAGGCTTAACTCGTACTGCCGCATTTGATACAGTTCGTCTTTTGCTATATCGACTTTATCGTTATAGTATACTTTAGGATTTACTACCCGTTTAGTACCTGATTGATCTTCGTATTCAATTCGCACTACTGGGGAACCATCAAAAGTGGTGCGGAATTTTAAAACAATATCGCTTAGCGTTTCCCTGTCCTCTTTAGTTTCAGTTTTAGTTTTGGTGGGAGATGTTTGCCGTCCTAATCCTTCAGATCTAGCGATATTTCCCAAAAGGATATTGTCAGGTTTGAAGTTTGTGCGCTTAGGGTGACGCTCATAGCGTTTGTCACAGTTCAATTCGTCAAAGATGAAATCCTTGAAATTAACTGATGAATGGAATGGTACGAAGTCTGTGGAAACAGTGGCAATGAAATCTTGACGTTCTTGTAGGTACGAAATAAAACGTCCGATTCCTACCAGGAAAGGCAAAGTTAGCTCGTCAGCGACGAGTGCATGATTTCTAAGAGTGTCCAGGTCTTCACTTTCTAGCAATGTGGACAATACATGGTCCCGCAAGATGTTGCTCACTGACCCTAAATGCATTTTAAGGTAAGACATCACATGGCTGCCCAGATTATGGCTCATATTGCGGGACATAATGGCAGCCTTAGCTGCCTTGGTGGCTTCTTTTCTTGCGGTCTTAAATAATTGGTGAGCAATTTGAAAAACAGGATTATAAGTGGTTTGCAATCCGAGAAACCATAAGTCATTTGCGATTTTTTCTAGAAAAAAATCATTGACGCTATCTGTGATAAAATAAATAAAGATGGCACCTAAACCTTCATAACGAGAATAATAATTATCCTCATTCCCGGGATATCCTATTAATGGGATAGATAACAAATGTGCGCGTTTTTCGTCTTGTTGTCTGGTGTTCTCATTCAAGAAGTATTTGTTATAGAATTGAAATAGAATATCATTTCGCATTTCAGAAGTTATTGATGGATTTTTCCTGATTAGCTCTTCAAATTCTTTCTCATTAAGAGGAAACGACATGTTTTTAAATTTTATGTCAGTTCTTCCATATTGATGAATACTGTCCCATTTCCTGTTGTTTTGGGTATCATATTTATCGGGTTTGTCATATTTTGAGATAAATTGCTGATTTTTTATTCTATTATATTCTTCATCTTTATTGTTATCATATTCGTAGGTTGAGTAATAAAATGCAGGGGATTGGGGAAATCTGAAAAAATCGGATTTATAGAAGAGTCCTATGCCTTCTCCTTTTAAAATAGTTTTATATACATGGTTATATGCATTATCTAGATTGGGGGTAAAAGCAGATTTAGGATCATAGACGGTGATAAAATCAGGTAGTACCCCATTAGTTTGATAGATTGTGGGCATGGCAGAAAAATCAATAATCATTGATGTGTTTTCCCCCAATCGCTGTCGCAGGTAATCCAGTATCAATTTGCTGCCCGAAAGTTTAAAACAACTCTCTTCATCAACTGTATTGATCGCTTCGCTGAAGTTGATATCATCGGGGTTATAGGGTGTGCTATCCCCTTTGATTTTTGTCTCGTAATTAACAAGATTCATAGCCTTTGGAATTTAAAAACGGTTGATTTCTTTATGTAACTCTATGCGGGTCTGCCAGTTTTCTTTCAGGTGGGAAAGTATCTGGCGCTTGTCTGGAGTGTTCTCTGAAGCCGAGAACGGTTTCTTGCTCTTGGTGTACATGCCTGATGTGTAGAATAGCATCGGCAGCATTTTGGCAAAGTCAATCAGGTATTGGCTGTCCAGGTGGTCATACAGCCCCTCAAGAAATGATTGAGTGGAGATTGGGGGTAAAATATTGGTATATTCCATTTCCCCAGCCTTGAACTTCTCGTAATAGAATCTGACATAGTCTGGCATATCCAAGCCAGCGCTCATCTGATTAAATAGAATCTTCCCATCTGATTTCAGATGCTCGTGGGCAATCATGCTTTGGGAATAAAATTCGTGCAAGCCATAATCACCGCCCCTGGCAAAGAATGGAATATGCTCGCTGTCCTTGGGGTCATAGAGGTGATAGGGTGGAGTTAATACGATTAAGTCAAAGTTGTTCGGTTTAAACAGTTTCTTATCGTATAGGCCTTCCACAAGAGCAACATCCAGCTGATTCAGCAGGGCATTATACCTTGTACGCTCGATGGCAACAGGGTTTTTATCCAAGCAGGTCACCGTGGCATGAGGGAACTTCTTTTTGAGAAGCAGCCCCCAAAAACCAGATCCACACCCAACATCCAGGATCTTTGCCTTCATCTTGCCCATCAAGAATGTGGTGATCTCATCTTGATACAGCTTCCAGGTTAATGGCTGCTCTTCATAGAAGATGGGCATGATTTGCTGTATGCGGCGGCGCTCGTTGAACGCGTCCACATAAAACTTCAGCCCCTCAAATTCAGGCAATGGATTGTTATAATCAATTCTCTTGTAGGACATGCTTTATCTCCTGATTTGTATAATTGATGATATAGAGTTTTGTGACAATGTCACCTGTCTCGTCAAATTCAACCTTACCTGTAATGCCTTCAAATGTGATGTCCTTAATCGGCTTGTTTTCTTTGACGGATTGATAGATGGCAAATGTCATGTCATAGGCATAAGCATCGGTATATCTTGGAGCGCGATGGAACTTGGCTGTGAACCTTTCTTGCCAATCCTTTTTCTGTTGGCTTTGGTCGATTTCATAGGATGGTACTATGTAATTGATGTGGCTGGTTATGACATCGTTCAGCTCTTCTTTAGCATCCATGAAGTCATAGGTGTAAAGGTTGTTGCAAGTGGTGTTGATGTTGTAGTCCTCAAAGGCCTTGGCAATGCCAATCAGGTTAAACTTGAAACCATTTACATAAACGGCATCGATACCGCTACTCTTGAGCTTTGTTGCAATATCTTTAAAATCGGTCTTCCCGGAGTCATATGGCTCAACAATGTATTCAATACCCTTTTCTTTAAGGAAGGGAATGAGAATGGTATTAACCAATTCGTCTGTATGAGGCAGTTGTACATAGACAAGAGCTACCTTTTTAGCCTGTTTCTCCTCAACAAACCTTTTAATGTACTCGGCCTCTACTCTATAATTAACCCAGCATCGGTAAGCATTGTTGTATTTTTGAGTTACATAAGCATCAAAAATCCATGTAAAATGAGGTATATTCAGTTTCTCGACACCGTCAATTATTGTCATGGTTTGGGGCTTTACCCCCGAGATATAGTAATCAATCTTACCCATCTTTTGTTTGTTGAAGATGTTTAATGCAAGGTTGGCTTTACTGGCATTGTCTTCAAAGTCAATATCCATTGTGAAAGATGGATCTTGCTCTTTTAGATCGGCTTGAGCAAGTAACATTCCGTCACGAATCGATTCTCCGTAGGTTGCTAAGTCTCCTGTCATGGGCACATTGCAAGCGATGCGAATGTCATAGTTATTGTCAGATTTGCATCTTTTATTCAAAAGGGCAATCATTGCAATGAGAACAAGTGCACAAAGCAATATTATTCCGTGTTTCTTACTCATAATCTTTGATATTAATCGTTAAACATTATTTTTTCTAGTTCCTCAAATTTATTGATCCGTTCTACTGTCAATCACTCCTTGTTTCATGAGCAGGCAGCGGTCGCAGTAGTTGATGGCCCGCACGACGTTTTGCTCGATCAGGATGATGGTCACGCCCAGGGTGTCGCGCACGGCTTGGAGCAGTTGGTACATGTCGTCCACGGCCTTGGGCGAGAGGCCGGCGCTGGGTTCGTCGAGGATGACCAGGCGTGGGTTGGTGGCCAGGGTCATGGCCAGCGAGAGTTGGTGCTTCTGGCCGCCGCTCAGCTTGTCGGCCATCATGCGTTGCAGTTCCTTTTTGGGGGCTTGCAGTATGGGGATGATGCCTCTTAATTGGTCCAGCGTTTGGGACGGGTGTTTGGCCAGGGCCAGTTGCAGGTTGTCCCACACCGACAGTGTTTGGAACACTTTCCCGCCTTGCTGCATGATTGAAATGCCGCAATGGGACAGTTGGCTTGTCGTCAGGGCGGTGACGTCTTTCCCCTCAAAGGTGATTTCTCCCCGCCTGTAGGGTATCATGTTCATGATGGCTTTGCCCAGGGTGGATTTGCCTGAACCGTTGAGGCCGATGATGCCGATAGCTTCACCTTGCTGCACCTCCATTGACACACCGCGCAGGATGTCAACGTCACTCTTGTAGCCGCCCCACAGGTCTTTTATTTTCAGTATCTCACTCATAGGCCCAAATAGCTGTTACGAACGTTTTTGTCATCCAGCACCTCGTCGGTTGGCCCCACTTTGGCAATGCGGCCCTCGTCCAGGTAGGCGCAACTATCGGCCACTTTCCTGACGAAGTGCATGTTGTGCTCAATGAGTAGCACGGTGAGGCCTTCTGTCTCTTTCATTTCGCGGATGATTTGCTCGATGACATTGATATAATGCGGGTTAACACCCGATGTCGGTTCATCAAGCAACAGCAGGCGGTTACCTCCCATTAGCAGGCAACACAGCGACAGGATGCGTTGTTCTCCATAGGAAAATGATGATGCATCATCGCCCAGCATGTCCAGGTACTTGTTGCCCTCGCCAAAGATGCGCGTGAGGATTTCCCGTGCTTGTTGCTCTTTCTGGGCCTCGGCTAGTCTCCATTTCCTGGCGAAAATCAGCGAGGAGAAGGGCATCTCGCCTGTTGAGTCGCTCGAAGCCAGTTTCATGTTCTCCAACAGGGTCAGGCCTCCCATGAGCTGTCCGTTCTGGAACAGGCGCCCGATACCCCTCTGCGAAATTTGGTGAGGTGACTTTTTGTTGAGGTTGTTGCCCTCAAACAACACGTCGCCCGTATAGTTCTTCTCAAACCCCGAGATGATGTTAAACAAGGTCGTCTTGCCAGTGCCGTTGCCACCAACGAGGGCCGTGATCTTGCTTGTCTCAACATCGAGGTTGACACCACGCAGCACCTCGAATGTCTCGTTCTGGGCATTCGTGAAGCTGATGTGTATGTCCTTGAGTTGTAGAATCATATCGCTACTCTAATATCGTTTTGCCCAAGAGACCTTGAGGGCGGTAATACATGACCAGTACCAGTGCCAGGCCATAGATGATCTGCCGCAGGTTGGCCGCGATGGCGTCGGGTAATCCAACGAAGCGCAATAACTCTGGAAGCAACACGACGAAAAGGGCGCCCAGAATAGGCCCCTGGGTGTTGCCGATGCCACCGATGAACAGTGCGCTGAGGATGAATATGCTCTCGTCCAGCGTGAAACTGGTCGGGTCGATGTAGCTCACATAGGAGGCATACAGCACGCCTGCCAACCCGGCGACTGCCGCCGACAGGAAGAATGCCCAGGACTTAAACATCACCGTATTGCGTCCCATCGCCTGTGTGGCGGTCTCGTCGGCACGGATGGCGTTCAATGCCCGTCCAAAGGGCGAGTTCACCAGATGATGGAACAGCCATACCACAATAGCCATCATGATCAATGACAAGATCAGGTAACCATAGGTCCCTGAAACCTCAAGTATCCCAAACAGCTTGATGCCGGGGATGCCCGCGATGCCGTATGGACCGTGGGTCACGTCGGTCCAGTTATAGAGCACTGTATAGATAATCAGCTGGAACCCCATGGTGGCAATCACAAAGTAATCACCCTTAAGCCTTACCGATGCAAACGACACCAAGAAACTGAACGCTCCTGAAATCACCATCACCAGGAGGGCAATCACCACAAGCGGAAGGTTGAACTGCATGAGGAAATAGGTGCCGATGTAGGCCCCGATACCATAGAATGCCGCCTGACACATGGTGAGCAGGTTAGCCATCCCGATGGTCAGATTGGCACTCAACACCAGCATGATGTAGATATTGAGCATGATGATGATATGAAAAACGTATTCCATGCCCTATACTGTACGTTGTTTATACCCAGCGATCCCCTGGGGACGCAGGAACAGGAAAAGTAACAATACAACAAACGTGACGGCGTTCTGCCAGTTTGACGCGAACTGATACACGGTCAGCGACTGCAACACTCCCAGGCTCAGCCCCCCCAGGATACAGGTGTTGAATCGCCCGGAACCGCCGATGATCATGGCCACAATGGCGTTGATCAGCACATTCATCCCCATGTTTGGGTCCAGGCCTACGTCATACACCGTCAAGCAACTTGCCACAGCGATGAATGCACCACTCACTAGAAACACGATAACCCTCGTGAGGTTAGTGTCATAGCCCAGGGTCTGGTATAGGCTCTCGTCGGCACTCAGCGCCCTGAGCCTAACGCCCCAATCACTGCGTTGAAGGGTGATGACGAACAGGAGCAATACCAATATCCCGACCATGGCCTGAAATGCCTGTGGCATGGTTATGATAATGTCTCCCAGATGGAGTGGCGCCATCGTTGAACTGCTGATCACCTTGGTCTCGTTGCCAAATAGCATCGCCATCATGTTGACGATAATTGTCATCAAGCCGATGGATGCAATCATCAACACGTTCAGTGATGCCTTCCTGTTTTTCAAGGGACGATACACCCACAATTCGGTGACTAGGCTCAACAGCGCCGACAAGACAATGGCGATGATCGAGGCCAACAAAACCGGGCAACCCACTGTGGACACAAAAAGCCAGAACATGAAAGCTGCAAACACATATATGCCAGCTGCGGCGATATGGAAAATCCTCGTGGTGTTATACACCAAAGCAAATCCTATCGCCAAAACTGAATATAGGATACCGGTAATGAGTCCATTGATGACAAATTGCCAAATCATGAATGATTCAATTTAATATTTCGCAAATTTAGAAATAATTCCTAGATTAATAAAGTGAATAATTTTTTTTTATTATAAAATAAAGATTTTTTGTAGCCAGATTTTTTTCTCTGGCTTTGGAACGCACCATGATGGACCAGGACTATAACACTCTTGCTTAGTTCACACCTAGTATCATGTCGATGAGGATGGTTACGTCAATAATCGACACGCTTCCATCTCCATCAACATTGGCCCTTGGAGTGGACTGGCCCGCACCCATCAGCGAATCAATGAGTTGCGTTATGTCGGTCACGCCAATGATCCCGTCATCATCCACGTCTCCTGGCGTGTTGCCATAGGCTTGGCCGAACAACTGCCAGTATTCGGCTGCCTTGTAGGCGACCAGCGAGGCGCTGGGCATCTGAAACACAGTGGGCGCATCCTGTTTTTTCTATAGGTTGTCTGAAGTGAAGTCAATTTGAGCCTCACAAAATTAGTGATTTCTTTTCAATCATTCAACGGTTTTATGCTCTTGTTTGTGAAAAAATGATCGATTTGGATTTAACATCGGACATGATTTGACCGAGAGTTGTTGTATCTTTGTGGCGTGAAATTTAAGAATCATAATTGTTATGGCTAATAATGACAGGGGACCGAGCTTGATGAGGAAGTATGTCTGGTTGATTGACACGATCTACCGGGCAGGAAGGATTTCGTTCAAGGAGGTCAATGAGCGGTGGTGCCGTGACGTGGATATGAGTCGTGGTGAGAAACTGTCGGTACGCACCTTCAAGAGGTGGCTTGACAGCATCGAGGACATGTTTGGGCTCATCATCGAGAACGAGCGTTGCGCGGGCTACCGTTATTACATCGAGAACATGGAGGACATCACCGACGGGGGACTGCAATCGTGGCTATTCAATACGTTTGCAGTGAGCAACGCCCTGACGGGGTGTATGGGCATCAAGGACAGGATCCAGCTGGAGTATGTGCCCTCGGGGGAACTGTACCTTCATCCCATCATCGATGCGATGAAGGAGAACCGGGTGATCAACATCACCTACAAAAGCTATTGGAAAGACAAAGAGAAGAATTATGATGTGCAGCCACTCTGCCTCAAGCTGTTTCGCCAGCGATGGTACGTGATTGTTCACGGCAATGACGGCGAGGAGGATCAACGCATTTGGATTTGCGCCCTGGACCGCATCCTGTCGTTGCAGAAGACCGACCAGACCTTCACGATGCCACGGGAGTGGAATGCCGAGGCCTATTTTGACGGCTTCATCGGCGTGATTCGTGATGAGGATTACGACAAGGAGATGGTGAAGATTAAGGTCAAAGCCGACCAGGCCAACTACCTGCGTGACCTCAAGATTCACCGTTCGCAGCAAGAGGCGGAATGCAACAGCCAGTACAGCATCTTCACTTTTTATTTGAGGCCCACCTTCGACTTCCAGCAGGAATTGTTGTGGAATGCCGACAACGTGGAAGTGCTCTCGCCCCAGTGGCTCCGTGACGAGATGGCCGATAGAATCAAGAAAATGTTGAACCTGTATCAAGGAGGACCGACCGATGCGTGATTTTGCAGCAATAGATTTTGAGACCGCCAACCGCGAGCGTAGTTCAGTATGCTCGGTGGGTGTGGTCATCGTGAGAGGCGGGGAGATTGTCGATACCTTCTACTCGCTCATCCAGCCCGAACCCAACTACTATAACTACTGGTGCACTCAGGTTCATGGCCTTTGCCGTACTGACACCGACGATGCCCCAGTGTTTCCCGATGTGTGGGCGCAGATTGAGCCTTTGATCGAAGGCCTGCCGCTGGTGGCCCACAACCGCCCCTTTGACGAAGGCTGCCTTCGCGCCGTCCTCCGCACCTAT
>Ga0247609_10002003_pt1 | contig 22529 bp, 14 predicted proteins | sample 172DNAGHGlowgp2_FD_193487 | JGI IMG/M metagenome (GOLD analysis project Ga0247609, IMG submission 193487) | Sheep rumen microbial communities from Palmerston North, Manawatu-Wanganui, New Zealand - 1728 DNA GHGlow gp2 | ecosystem: Host-associated > Mammals > Digestive system > Stomach > Rumen ...
CACTCGATGGGTCAGTGGATTCAGGAAGGCGAGCGCACTATCTTCGAGACCGTTGTCAGCGTGGAAGAAACGGAGCACAAACTGCTCTTCCCCAGCGACGAGGAGAACCTCGACGGTCTGAACTTCCTGGCTGGCAAGCGTGTGGACGAGGTCAATAAGATGGCCGAGCTCGGCACACAACTCGCTCACGTGGATGGTGGCGTGCCCAACATGCGCCTCATCGTGCCTCGCCTGAACGAGTACTACATCGGCCAGATGATTTACTTCTTCGAGAAGGCTTGTGGCGTGAGCGGTCTCATCCTCGGTGTCAATCCCTTCAACCAGCCCGGCGTAGAGGCTTACAAGAAGAACATGTTCGCCCTGCTCGGCAAGCCCGGCTACGAAAAGGAAACCGAAGCAATCAAAGCGAGACTTTGATGGAACAATTTGAATTAACAGCACGGCCAAAAGCCGTGCTGTTCGATATGGATGGCGTGCTCTTCGACAGCATGCCGAACCATGCTTATGCCTGGTCGCATGCCATGACGCAGTTCGGCTTGGAGATGACGGCTTACGAGGCGTACCTCCACGAAGGCAGGACGGGCAGCGGTACGATTGACATCCTGACCCAGCGCTACTGGGGGCGCGATGCGACGAAGGAGGAAATAGAGCGCATCTATGCAGCGAAGGCTGATTTGTTCAACACTCTTCCTGCTCCCAAGCCTATGAATGGAGCCCTTGAAGCCCTGACGGCTGCCAAGAATCTTGGCTGCAAGATTGTCCTGGTAACGGGCAGCGGACAACCAAAGTTGCTCGAGAGCCTGGAGCAGCATTATCCTGGCTTTTTCCGTCAGGAACTGATGGTGACGGGCTTCGACGTGAAGCGTGGCAAACCTGACCCAGAGCCATATCTGATGGGCTTGGAGAAGGCAGGCATCAAGGCCGAGGAAGCTATCGTGGTGGAGAACGCGCCGCTCGGCGTTCAGGCAGCAAAGGGTGCAGGCATCTTTGTAATTGCCGCCAACACAGGTCCCCTCGAGGACGAGATATTAAAAGAAGCCGGAGCCGACATCGTCGTCCCCGGCCTGAAAGATGTTGCCCAGCTGCTTACTTCTTCATCTTTTTCCCGTTGAAGATGTAAATGCCGTTGGGCAATTTAACATTAGACCAGTCGCTATTTACTATTAGGCGGCCGCTGAGGTCGTAAACGTCATTTTGAATTTTGAATTTTGAATTTTGAATTGACTTTATCCCGTCAGGATTATCGAAGCCGACGATGAGGTCGCCAATGATGGGCATGTGGTCGGATGTCACTTTGTCGTTAACGACTTCGTAGCTGACCTTCTCTACACCTCCGATTGGGTCGTAGCTGATGATGTGGTCGATGATGTAAATACCGTCGCTCCAAGTGGGCGTAGTCATATCGGAATGATAGGTGAAGCCATTCGATTGCAGATACTCGGTAAGCACGCCTCGAGCGCCCTGCATCTCGTCGTCTGTGCCATCATCATTGAAGTCGCCTGCAATAATGAGCGGCTTGCCCGTCTCGACCCAACTCTCAGCAGCTGCTTTGATGATGGGACCGCTGCCACGCCTTGCATTGGCAGAGAGGCCGACGTGCAGACTTGCGAAGACATAGTCGTTGAACTCAGCCATCAGCATACGTCTTGGCTCGCCATCAGCCGTTAGTGAAACGACCTTGACAGAGAGCGGCAGTTCTTTTGATAGCATGCCGATGCCGTAGCCCGTGAGCGCGCTACAGAAGATGCCGTACATGCCTGTAGCTTCGGACAGTTCCTTTATCTGGTACTTGTAGTCCGAACGGGAAGAGAAGACGCTGTCCACCTCTTGCAAAGCCACCACATCTGCGTTTTGAGCAGAGATGACACTTGCCGTGCGAGGCAGATTCAGGCCGTCGTGATTACCTGCACAATGCCTTACGTTATAACTCAAGACACGCAGGGCTTTCTTCTGATACTTGTCGTAAACCGGCGCCTCGTATTCGCCCTTCGAGGCTGCATCGAGGTCTGCAATCAGTCGCTCTATGAGGATGTCGTAGAGACCATTTGCAAGAGCCTCGTTAGCCTTGTCCCACAGGCTCTTGAACGTGCTGAGCTGTTCCTCGCTCAAGTTCTCGTAGGTCTCGAAGTAGGGATTGCCCACCTCGTTCATCTTTTGAGCAAGCGCCAGTCGAAGCTGGGCTGCAGGGCCCTCCAAAGAGGCAGCATCAATCTTCTGCAGCTTCCAAGGAACCATGACAGCCAAGAGTGTCGTACCTATATGGGGATTATCGGCAAGCATCTCTCCATCGGCATTATAGATGTAGAGCGACTTGCGGTCACCTTCTACAGTCTTGAAGGTCAATGGGTTCTGTTCGTCTGTCATGAAAGCAAAGCCCTCCTCGGTCGTTGTACCGCTCACGTACTTGCCTGTCAGATAATTGCGAACCTTGTAGAGACCTTGATTCCTGTCCACAGCTTCGATGTAAAAGATGCTGCGTGGGTCGCCGAGGTGCATATCGTTCAGCATAAGGCTTGCACCATATAAGTACGCTTCCGCATCGGCCTTCAAGTCTGTCCAGCACTTGCTCTTGTCTGAGTTGAGAATGTAGTAGTAACCGTTCGCAGCCGTGTAGAACTCTTTCTCTGGCTCCACGGTTTGGTTCACCTTCATCAGCTTCCAACGTCCCGGATAGCCGTATGTAGCGCCGTCGCCCGGATAGTCATCATCGCCCACGTTCTGCTTCGCAAGGCTGTTGTTGGCGCGGTCGCTTCGCAGATAGCCCTGTACGTGTGGCGAGTGCTCCGACTCTTCGTTTGTCATAAAGAAGCGTCCTGCACCATCTTCAAGGTCGGTCAAGGTGTAGCCGACTGGGGTAGAGGAGAAGATGACGTCGGCCTCTGCAGGCATATTCATGTTGCCCAGATACTGCTCTTTCTCCTTGTTCTTGAACGCCCACTGGTCTTCGCCAACCTTTTCTGCTGTCCAGATGAAGCCGTCAGCCTCCTTGTCAAGGTCAGCCCAATAGACATACTGGTCGCCCCAGTTTATCTTGAAGTTGTCCTGCAGGCAAGCCATACCTTTCGGCAGGCCTGTGCTATTGCCGTTATACTTTGTGCGGTCGCTCACGATGTAGTACTCTTCACCTTCCTGAATTTCTTCTACATAACTTATATAAGGATTGCCCGTGTAGCTGTCAACCTCATAGATTTGCCAGCGAGCAGGGTAACCATTGGTGGCCACATCATCTATATGCGTGGAAAAGCCAACTGTCTGCTTGGCAAGGCTATTGTTGGGACGAGCACCATTCAGGAAGCCCTGTACGTGTATCGAGTATGGGCTGTCGTCGCTAATCATGTAGAAGCGTCCTGCGCCGTCCTCGAGGTCGGTCAGGGTGTAGCCCACAGGCGTAGAGGAGAAGAGCACGTCGTCGTCGTAACTGTTCTTCACGCCGATGTATTCGCCCCACACCTTGTTCTTGAACGCCCACTGGTCTTCGCCCACCTTTTCTGCAATCCATTGGAAGCCTTCTTCTGCTTCGTCGAAGTCGCCCCAATAGACGAAGTAGATGCCTTCAGACGGCTTGTCCCAACTGATGGTGTACTTGTCGAGCTTGTAGGACATGCCTTTGGGCTTGCCTGTCGAATTGCCGTTAAACTTCGTGCGGTCGCTAATGATGAAATAGGTCTTGCCTTCCTGCAAGTCCTCGGGATAAAGCACACGTGTGTAGCTTTCGAGGAGGTTTTGAGCCCCCATCGTCATTGCTGCCATGAAAAGCAGCAGAACAGAGTACAATTTTCTCATGATAGTATTATGTTTAAGGTTCGTATTGTTTTGTTGTAGTTTATCTTCAAACATGACGTGCTTAAATGCCAAACTTAACGTGCCGAAATGCCAAACTCGACGTGCCGAAATGTTTAACTCGACGTGCCGAAATGTTCAACTCGACGTGGCTTTGTCAGGCATCCCCTTGCTCTTCCAGTTGGTCTGGTACAGGAGGCAGGTCGTCTTCGTCGAGGGTGTTGTTCGGCTCGATGCGGTAGCTGCCGTCGGGACCGATGATGAGGAAGAAGGGGCAGGACATGTCGCTGTCGGGAAAGCTGACGCAGGTGTTGAAGTAGAGCTTGCCTTCTTCGGCATGATTGAAGCGTAGTCCGTCCATGAGACCGTATTTCTGGAAGTCGCTGGGGAGCTGGCTCTTGAAGTCGGCTTTTGTAAAGCTGCGATTGAAGAGCTGTTTGCCGTCCTTCGTAATGACGAGCTGCCAGCGATTGTCCCTGTACTTTGTGCCGTCTTCGTCAACAACAATAGGCAACTCGTCGTCGCCTTCGCTTGTGATGGCATAGACGACTTTGTGGCTGCCTTGCATCAGGGAATCGGTGTAGGCATAGTTGGGCATACAGCGGACAGCATCAGCTGCTTGTTCTGCCAGGTCGCTTTCTTGCGTCTCAGCCTTCTGCGGACCGCAAGAAGACATGAAGAAAAGACAATAAGAGAATAAGAAAAAAAGATATGACTTCTTCATTGTAGCAGTTTTTTTATTTTGAATTTATACATTTTGAATTAGAAGGAATACGTTAGCGTGCCGCCTTTCTTGAGTTCCTTGACGGAGATTTGGAAGTTGGGCAACGGCTTGCCGTTCCAAGTGACTCTCTTGGCGGGTTGCTTCGGCGAGGTTCGGCCTTCAGCCTTGATAACGACGTCTGTCTTGTTGTCTTTGCCAATGTGGAGCGTCACCTTGTCGAAAAGGGGAGGGAAGAGCTCATAGACAGCTTCGCCAACAACCAAGGGATACATGCCAATGCTGGCAAAGACGTACCAAGCACTCATGGCGCCATCGTCTTCGTCCATCTCGAAGCAGTAGCCGCGCGGCTGATTGACGAAAGCACAGCCCACGAAAGGTGTCGGATAGGCATCGTTGCCGCCATAGCGATGCGTGATGCTCTCTGTGGCAAGACTGCGAACGATACCTCCTGTCAACTGTGGCATTCCGAGGCGTCCGAAGAGAAAAGGCACGTGGATGTCCGGCTCGTTGCCTTGGTTGTAAAGCTCTTTGTCGAAGAACGTCTTGAGTTGTTCGCCAAGCTCCTTCTTTCCGACCAGCTCAATCATTCGCGGCAAGTACATCGGCGCACCCCAGCGATACTGCCAGCGTGTTCCCTGATAGAGTCCGTTGCCCTTCATCTTGGTGTAGGTCTCATCGATATCCTTGAACTCCTTCGGCCAGATGCTGTCGAAGATTTCCTCGCCTCTGCGAGTCCACTTGTTGGCATCTGCCGTCCTGCCTTGCTCTTTTGCCAGTTGTCCGAGAGCCCAGAAGTCGCCGCTCGCTTCAAGGCACTGGTCGGGACTCTTCAGGCTGAGTCGCTCCACCTCTGCAACCATGCCTGGATAAGCATCAAGAAGCGAGGGGATGCTGATGCCCTGACGATAGGCGTCGAGAAGCGTGGCTATGGCATGTTCTGTGCGGACAGTCGGTACGCATTCATAGTTCGTGCTCCAATCCTTCTTCCCAGTGATGTAAAGCTGTGCCAACGATTGCATGATGTCGGAACTGTGAGCTTCATCGAGGAGTGTGATGAGCGGGAACTTCGTGCGATAGGTGTCCCAAAGCGACCAGGAACTATAGTATTGGAAGCCTTTCGCCTCGTGCACCTGATTGTCTGTGCCGAGGTAGCGCGTCATGTTGCGGTCCGTCACTTGGAACGGGCTGTGGAATGTCCTGTAGAGCGAGGTGTAGAAGATGGTCTGCTGGTCTGCTGTGCCGCCTTCAACCTCGACCGTTGAGAGCAGACGTTCCCACTGGCGCTTGGCATGTTCCATAATGTCGTAGATGTCTGTCCGCCAAACTGCCTTCTCGTTCATCTTGTCGAGCTCGTCGGCAAAACCTGTCGAGACAACGATTCTCACTTCCACAAATCGTGCGGAAAGCGTTGGGAAGGTGAGGCGCTTGCGTCCGTCGGCAATGGTGTCAAGCACGAAAGGCGTGCTGGTATATAAGCGGTAATGCAGAAGGTAATGTCCTCGTCCACAGGTGTTTGCGCATTCTGCGAAGCCTTGTCCCATCGTCTCTGTCTTCTGCTCAAAGCTTGCGCCAAAGACTTTGTCGAAGGCAGAGCGAGGATTGAGCAAGAGGACGGCTTTCTCTTTAGAAGGGAAGGAGAAGATTTCCACAGCCATTCGCCTGTCGGCAGTCGCCGTAAACCACACGCCGTTGCTTAATCCGACGCTATAATAGCCGGGTTTCGCCACTTCGGTATGCTTCAAGAGCTGGACATTCTCGCCTGTTGCATCAGGCATCAAAGAGACGTTTCCGCCACAACCTGAGCCGCCGACACCTGAAAGGCGGTTAATGCTGAAGCCCGATATCGTGGGCACTTCGTAGTCATAGCCCGGATGCTGACGCGGTTTGCTGTCAGGACAAACCTGTATCTGGCCATAAGGAACAGTCGCTCCAGGCGTCATCTGCCCGTAGTCGTCGGCTGTGCCCATGTAGAGGTTTACTTTGTCGAGCATAGAGTTCTGCTGAGCCTTTGCCGTCGTGCCAAATGACATCGCGAAAAGAATGGCAAAAGCAAGTGCTTGGAATGCTTTTATCTTCATAAGGATGTTATTTTTTATGCAAAGATACGAAAAAATGAAAAATGAAAAATGAAAAATGAAAAATTATGTGTACCTTTGCACATTATTTATTATTAATGACGCAGAATTATGGCTACAGAGAACCAAAACAAGTACATCGCTGTGCAGTACAAGCTCTATACGAGCGGTACGGACGGCAAGCCTGAACTGATTGAAGAGACAGCAGAAGGCGACCCCTTCATCTTCGTCAGCGCACTGGGTATGACGCTCGACGCGTTCGAGGCTCAAATCGTTCCGCTGATGGTTGGCGACAACTTTGATTTCACGCTCGCTCCGAACGATGCTTATGGCGAATATGACGAGGCTGGCAAGCAAGCTTTGCCGCGCAAGGTGTTCGAAATCAATGGCAAACTCGACTCACACTTCATCTTCGAAGGTGCAGTTGTTCCATTGAGTAGTGCTGATGGCGCGCGTTTCAACGGAACAATTGTCGAGATTGGCGAGGAATCGATTGTCGTCGATCTCAATCATCCGCTTGCAGGCAAGAGCCTGAACTTCGTGGGAAATGTTGTCGAAAGCCGTGAAGCATCGAACGAAGAGATACGCGACGCCCTCAATCAGATTACGGGTTGTGGTGGCGGCTGTGGCGGTTGCGGCGGTGGAAGCTGCGATGGCTGCGAGAGCAAGGATGGCGGCTGTGGAGGCTGCAAATAAGAGGTAACAAGTAACATCACGTGTGAAGTTGGCAAAGTTCACCTGAGAAGTTTGCAAAGTTCTCGTGTGAAGTTTGTGAAGTTCTCGTGTGAAGTTTGTGAAGTTCTCGTGAGGTAATGTAATAACTTATAAATCAAGTGTTGTGAATTCAATAGGAACGCTTTTTCGTCTGACGTCTTTCGGCGAGAGTCATGGCGCAGCAATCGGCGGCGTCATTGATGGGATGCCAGCTGGCATCGAAGTAGATATGGCTTTCATTCAGAGCGAGTTAGCCCGGCGTAAACCAGGGCAGAGCTGTCTCACGACGGCTCGCAAGGAAGACGACGAGGTGGAACTCCTTAGCGGTATTTTCGAGGGAAAGACGACCGGCACGCCTATTGGCTTCCTTGTTCGCAACACGAATCATCACTCGGAAGACTACGAGAACCTGCGAAACGTGTATCGTCCCTCGCACGCTGACTTCACATACGAGCAGAAGTATGGTATCCGCGACCATCGAGGCGGCGGTCGAAGCTCAGCTCGCGAAACAATCAGTCGTGTCGTGGCTGGTGCCTTTGCTAAGCTAGCCTTGCGTCAGCTTGGCATCAACATCAAGGCCTATACGCAGCAAGTTGGCGACATCGTTTTGCCCGGAACTTATCTCGACTACAATCTCGATAAGACGGAAGAGAACGCGGTACGTTGTCCGGATGAAAACGTGGCAGAAGAGATGTCGCAACTCATCTTGAGAGTCAAGGCAGAAGGTGATACGATAGGCGGCGTTATTGCCTGTGTTATAAGTGGTTGTCCCGTTGGTCTTGGAGAACCGGTTTATGATAAGTTACAGGCAAAGTTGGGTGCTGCGATGCTTAGCATCAACGCTGTGAAGGGCTTTGAATACGGGCTTGGATTTGCCGGGTCGAGTGGTCGGGGCAGTGAACAGAATGATACTTTTGTGCCGGATGGCAATGGTGGCGTAACAACGACGACAAACAACAGCGGAGGCATTCAGGGCGGCATATCGAATGGTCAGGACATTTACTTCCGTGTCGCCTTTAAGCCAGTTGCTACTTTGCTGAAAGAACAGGAAACGGTTGACAATCTGGGAAATGCAACGACGTTAACTGCAAGAGGCCGTCACGATGCTTGCGTCTTGCCACGAGCCGTGCCGGTGGTTGAAGCGATGGCTGCCATCACAATCCTCGACGTTTACTTGCTCAGCAAGTCAACCCAGATGGGCAGGTGATCACTGACGCCACCTTTGTAAACAGGACCTTGGAAGGTGCGAAACGGTACGCCTTCTTTTGTCAAAAGGAACGAGAACTGTCCTACATTAATTCTTTTTTCAATCATTGGCAACATGCTGGGACTGACAAGGATATGGTCGAGGTAGCTCCATTGCTTTCGGAAAAAGTAAGTGCCTTTGGCTTGAAGTAATTCCTTTCGCCTTTGCGGCATAAGCGACGTCATTCTCTTGTAGATGTCGCGGAAGATTTTATCGTTCGGTTCGGCATTGAAGTCACCCATTAGCACAACACTTTTGCCTGCCAGTTCGTCAAGCAAACTACATAATGTCGAGACGGCGAGCCGTCGATGCTTCTCACCTTGGCGTCCGCTGTTTGCACGACTTGGAAGATGCACTAAAATAATATGTAATGTGTCGGGCAGAGTAGGACAAAGTCCCCAGGCATGCAGTATGTCGCGCGTTGGACTGAAGCCGTGCTCCTTCGAGGGAATGCGGACCATCTTGTGCCCAAGCAAACGAAATTGCAGGGAATCGTAAAGCAATGCGACGTCAACGCCTCGCTCATCTGGTCCTTCTTCGTGAATGTAGGAATAGCGAGCCCTGCGAAGTGGACTGCGACGAGTCAAGTCGCGCAGCACCGTGTCGTTTTCCACCTCACACATTCCAATGACCATCGGCCAAGCATCATCGCCCGCAATAGCTGCAATGGTACGTGAAAGATTGTCGAGCTTCTTCCAATAACGGCTTCTTGTCCAGTGATAGCTCCCTTCGGGCAAGAACACGTAGTCGTTCTTGAGTGTATCGTGCTGGCAATCGAACAGGTTTTCTACATTCCACCAAGCTAACCTCTGCGCCCTTGCCTCATGGCAAAGACATAGAACGAAAAGGAAAGAAAGGAAAACAACTCGCCACATTGCCCTTTGACATTTGAGTTTATAAATTTTGAATTAAGAACGACGTATTGTACTGTCTCATTTCCTTTCGAAGGGCTTTGGCTTTGCCGGAGCATACCTCATCGAGGCGTGCCCAGAAGCGTGGGCTGTGGTTCATCTCGATAAGGTGCGTCAGTTCGTGTTGCAAGACGTAGTCCTGAAGGTGTCGGGGCAAGAGAACAAGATAGAGCGAAAGGTTGATGCTGCCCTTCGAACTGCAACTGCCCCAACGCCCTTTTGCAGAAGAAACCCTAACGGCACTAATGCTGAGGCTCCGCTCGGCTGCCATTTCAAGGAGTCGCGGCACAAGTCTTTCCCTAACACGTTTGCGGGCAAAGGCTTCTAGTGTCTTTGTAATCCAAGCCTGAATGTCTTTGTCTGCCAAGACGTCTGCCGACTGATAATAGCAGACGACGCCAGCTTCGTCCATTTCCGCCCTTACAAACGACACATCCTTTTGCTCGAACCTCAGCCGGAAGTCTTCTGCATCAATGCGAGTTTCAGGCGTAAACCTTTTCACCTTTTCACCTTTTGACTTCGTCGAGACTGCTCACGCTCGGCATAGTTCAAACAAGTTTGACTCTGCTCTCGCTTAATCGCAGCCTTCACCTTTTCACAGCTTTACCTTCTTCTTGACGGCCTTCGATTCGTTCTGAAGGCGGTCGAGAGCTGTGACGGCATAGGTGTATTTCGTGTCCCCGCCTTGATAAGAGAGCGGCAGCATCGTGCTTCGAGTGATGCAGAATATCTTTGAGGCATCGTCGAGGTTCACTCTTTCGCCTGGACCGAAACGATAAACGACATACTGCTGTGCTTTGTCCATCACGCTTTTTGCCTTTGGGGCTGTCCAGAAGAGCATTGGCCCGTCTTCTGTCCAAACGACAGCCGTCTTGCGAGGCTTCTTCGGAGCTTTATGGTCGATCCAAGGCATTTGGGGCTGTAAGGCAGGCGTGTTGTGATAAATCTGTCGCAAAGCGTCCTGATAGCCGCCAATATTCTCGCAGACAGCAGCTGCATACCATTGGCAACTGCCTTGTATGCCTGGCAGAGAACGTTGCAACTGATACTTGCGTGCCATTTGATGTTGATTGGGATTCGTCAGGTCAGCTGCCTTGACTGTTCGGTTCACGTCCTGACCGACAAAGATTGGACGCTGGCCTGCATTTGCGCTCCACCAACGGACGAGTGTCTCGTAGTCTGCTGCCTTATGGCCTATCTCCCAATATATCTGCGGGATGTTGTAATCGACCCAACCCTGACGCACCCATTCGAGGACGTCGGCATAGAGGTCGTCGTAGTTCTGTGTGCCGTTTGTTGCGCTGCCGTTCGGATCGCTTCTTTGGTTACGGTAGATGCCGAAGGGGGAGACGCCAAACTTCACCCACGGCTTAGTCTGACGTATCTGTTGGCACATCTGCTGCATGAACTTGTTGACGTTCTGACGGCGCCAATCGCCCCGGTTCATGCCGCCTCCGTAAGCGTTGTAGGAAGCGTCGTCGGGGATGGGAACACCTGGCACGGGGTAGGGGTAGAAGTAGTCGTCGATATGAATGCCGTCAACGTCGTAGCGGCTCACGATATCGCAGGTAACTTGGCAGATATAATCGCGATTCTCGGGCCGACCTGGGTCGAAGAGGAACAGCCCGTCGTAGTTGAAGAAGCGGTCTGGATGGCGTGAGTACTCGTGTGTCGTGGCCAGGGCCGTTGTGCCTTTCGTCTTGGCGCGATAGGGATTGATCCAAGCGTGAAGCTCCATTCCGCGAGCATGACACTGCTCAATCATCCATTGCAGAGGGTCCCAATATGGGTTTGGAGGCAGTCCTTGCTGTCCGGTAAGGTAGCGGCTCCAAGGCTCTAACTGACTGGCATAGAGCGCGTCGCCTTCCACTCGAACTTGGAAGAAGATGGCGTTGATGCCGTCCTTCTGCAGGTCGTCGAGCTGACTTGTAAGCATGGCCTGCATGCGGTCTCGACCAATGTTCTGGAACTGTCCGTTCACGGCTTGAATCCAAGCTCCGCGGAACTCTCTCTTGGGATTCTGTCCCATCGCAGTTGCCGCCATCAAAAGCAGCAGAAAAAGTAATTTGTGCTTCATAATGGCACAAAGGTACACTTTTTTCTTTGAAACGCCAAGAGAAAGGTGAATTATTTAAGTACACAGATGTAAAAAAAAAGGCAGACTAATTGTCGGATTCCCAGAGCCCCGTTTTCAAACACCGCAGGCGGCGTTTCAATCCCCGCACGCGGGGATGGCCATCCCCCCCCGCGGAAATTGCCATCCCCGCACGCGGCGTTTGAAATGCCCATGTAGGGCGTTTCCAAACTCGGTGGTTTTAATGTGACTTTATTCTCCTCTTTTTTCAGATTTTATTCTTTTTGAATTTATTCATTTTGTATTTTGAATTATTTGTCGTACCTTTGCACGGATATACAGCAAGGCCATGAGCTACAAGACGCGTAAACCTGATGTGCTCCTCATCTACACAGGCGGCACGATTGGCATGAGGGAGAACCCTGAAACTGGGGCTCTCGAGAGTTTCAACTTCGATCTTATCCTCGACGAAGTGCCCGAGCTAAGGCGCTTCGACTTCAACATACACGCCTTCACGTTCAATCCGCCTATCGACTCAAGCGACATGGGCTTGGAGCATTGGGCGAGACTGGTGAGGGTTATTGCCGACAACTACGACCGCTTCGACGGCTTCGTCATCCTGCATGGTACAGACACGATGGCATACACGGCTTCTGCGCTCAGCTTCATGCTCGAGAACCTTGGCAAGCCAGTCATCCTTACAGGTTCGCAACTGCCTATTGGCAAGCTCCGAACTGACGGCAAGGAGAACCTCATCACGGCCATCGAGATTGCTGCTGCCAAGCACGAAGATGGCTCGCCAGTCGTGCCTGAAGTCTGCATCTACTTCAAGGAGAAGCTGATGCGTGGCAACCGGACGACGAAGATAAATGCCGAGCAGTTCAACGCCTTCCGTTCGTACAACTATCCTGACCTTGCGACGGTCGGCATAGAGATACGCTATAACGAAGCTGCCATCCGCAAGCCTAATCCAAGCAAGCCTTTCAGGCCGCATTATCTGGTCGATTCGAATGTCGTGGTCTTGACGCTCTTCCCTGGCATCCAGCAGAACCTTGTTCATGCCGTGCTGAATATTCCTGGCGTACGAGCCGTAGTGATACGAACCTTCGGGACTGGTAATGCGCCTCAGCTGAAGTGGTTCAAGGAAGAACTCAAGGCTGCGAACGAGCGCGGACTGCTCTTGGTGAACATCACCCAATGCCAGTCGGGCAGCGTCCACATGGGGCTTTACGAGACGAGTCTGCCCTTGATTGAGGCCGGAGTGGTGAGCGGCTACGACAGCACTCCAGAGTGTGCCATTGCGAAGCTGATGTTCCTGCTTGGCCACAAGTTGCCGAAGGAGAAGATTCAGGAAATGATGGATAGCAACCTTTGCGGGGAGATAACAAAATGATGGAGGATTGTATTAAGATAAAAGGTGCTCGGGTTAACAACCTGAAGAACGTCAGCCTTGAGATACCTCGAGGAAAGCTAGTTGTTATCACAGGTTTGAGTGGCAGCGGCAAGAGCAGCTTGGCTTTTGACACGCTTTATGCCGAAGGCCAGCGGCGTTATGTGGAAAGCCTGAGTGCATACGCCCGTCAGTTTCTTGGCAGGATGAACAAACCCGAGTGCGACTACATCAAAGGCATTCCGCCAGCTATCGCCATAGAGCAGAAGGTGACGAGCCGCAATCCGCGAAGCACGGTCGGAACAAGCACGGAGATTTACGAATACCTGCGCCTCCTGTTTGCCCGCGTAGGTCACACTTTCTCGCCAGTTAGCGGAAAGGAAGTAAAGCGCCACACCACGGAAGATGCTGTCCAATGCATGCTTTCCATGCCAGAAGGCACGAAACTGATGGTGATGTGCCCCATCACTTTGCCCGAAGGTCGCACCCTTGAGCAGCAACTCGAGATGTATCGCAAGAGTGGCTTTGCACGCTTGCTTGTCAACGGCGAAGTGATACGCATCGAAGAGTTCTCAGGGCAGAAAGGGGACATGTTCCTTGTCATAGACCGCTTAACGGCTGGCAGCGACCGCGATACGATTGCCCGACTTGTCGATTCCTGCGAGACCGCTTTCTACGAAGGGCACGGCACAGCTATCATTGTTGAAGGTGAAAAGTTGAAAAGGCTAAAAGGTGAAAAACATGAAGCCTCTTCAAATTCGCAATTCTTCACTTTTTCAACTTCATTCGAGGCTGACGGCATCACCTTCGAGGAACCGACCGACAAGCTATTTGCCTTTAACTCTCCAATGGGCGCTTGTCCTGAGTGCGAAGGCTTCGGCAAGGTCATCGGCATCGACGAGCAGATGGTCATCCCCAACACGGCTTTGAGCGTTTACGATGGAGCAGTCGTCTGTTGGCGAGGCGAAAAGATGAGCGAGTGGAAGGACTGGTTCATCCGTTTCAACTCAGAGCGCGGCTTCCCCATCTTCAAGCCATACTTTGAACTTACTCAAGAAGAGAAAGACTGGCTTTGGCACGGAACACCTCTTCCTTTGGGGAATATTCCTGCCGATTGGCAACTGTTTCCCGAGGAAAGGGAGTGGGGCTTGCTCTCCATCGATGCTTTCTTCGACTACTTGCGCCAGGGACAATACAAGATACAAAACCGCGTGATGCTGGCTCGCTATCGTGGCAAGACGACTTGTCCGAAGTGCCACGGCACCCGTCTTCGTCCTGAGGCGAACTATGTGAAGGTGGGTGGAAAGAGTATCACAGAACTGGTAAACATTTCGGTTAGTGAGCTATTGCCTTGGGTGGAGAGCCTCAAGTTGAGCGAGCACGAAGAGAAGATTGCGAAGCGCATCCTCACGGAAATCAAGAACCGCTTGCAGTACCTCTTGGACGTCGGCTTGGGCTACCTGACGCTTAATCGCCCATCGAACAGCCTGTCGGGTGGCGAGAGTCAGCGCATCAACCTTGCAACCTCGCTTGGCAGCAGTCTCGTTGGCAGCCTCTATATCCTCGACGAGCCCAGCATCGGCTTGCATAGTCGCGACACGGAGCGGCTCATCAAGGTCTTGAAGCAGCTCCGCGACTTGGGCAATACGGTTATTGTGGTGGAGCATGACGAGGAAATCATCCGCTCTGCCGACTGGCTTATCGACATAGGCCCTGAGGCAGGCAGGTTGGGTGGTGAGGTCATCTATAATGGTCCAGCCGAAGGCATCACATCTGTCGGCGAAGCCTCTCATACTTTGCGCTTCCTCACTGGTGCTGAAACCATTCCCCTGCCGCTTGCCCGTCGCAAGACGAACAGCTATATCGAAGTGAAAGGCGCTAGAGCTAACAACCTGAAGGGCATTGACGTGCGCTTCCCGCTTGGCGTAATGACTTGTGTGACAGGTGTCAGCGGCAGCGGCAAGAGCAGCCTTGTGCGCGACATCTTCTATAATTCGATGAAGCGCCAGCTCGATGAGGTTGCAGACCGTCCAGGCGAGTTCCTCGGCTTGGAGGGCGACATGAAGATGGTGAGCGCCATTGAGTTCGTGGATCAGAACCCAATCGGCAAGAGCACGCGCTCCAATCCCGTGACCTACGTCAAGGCTTGGGACGAGATAAGAAAGCTCTTCGCAGCCCAGCCGCTTGCGCAGCAGATGGGCTTCACGCCTGCCTATTTCAGCTTCAACACCGATGGCGGACGTTGTGAGGAATGCAAAGGCGAGGGCACAGTTACCATCGAGATGCAGTTCATGGCCGACCTCGTGCTGCCCTGTGAAAGTTGCCACGGACAGCGGTTCAAGCCCGAGATACTCGATGTCCGCTTCCACGACAAGAACGTCTGCGACATCCTCAACATGACCATCAATCAGGCCATTGAGTTCTTCACGGAGCACAAGCAGAAACGCATCATTGCCATGCTCAAGCCTTTGCAGGACGTCGGCCTCGGCTACATCAAACTCGGGCAGTCCTCATCCACCCTGTCCGGCGGCGAGAACCAGCGCGTAAAGCTCGCTTACTACCTTGGAATTGAGAAGCACAATCCGACCATCTTTATCTTCGACGAGCCCACGACAGGCTTGCATTTCCACGATATCAAGAAGCTTCTTGCTGCCTTCGATGCGCTTATTTCGCGCGGTCACACTATCATTATCATCGAGCATAACCTCGAGGTCATCAAGTGTGCCGACTACATCATCGACCTCGGTCCAGAAGGCGGCGATGCAGGCGGCTATCTCCTTGCCTGCGGCACTCCTGAACAAGTTGCCAAATGCGAGCATAGCTATACAGCCCAGTTCCTCCGAGAAAAACTAAAGGCTGGAAAATAGTTATGCCTTCGTTTTTGCTTCTTTATAGAGATTTCAAGTCTGGGATGAGCCAGAACTGGAACGTGCGGTTTTCGTACTTGACGCGATACTGCGGCAGGGCCTGAGCATCTTTGTTCCAAGAATTGATGCCGCCGACGCCCGTCTGCAACTTGTCGAGCGACAGCTCCGTGTATTTCGACTTGGGAACCTGCGGGGAGTGGCGCTGGGCTTTCTGCTTCCCCTCGTCGAGGTCCATGATGCCGTAGTGCAGGGCAGAGGCCGTGAAGGGTTCGTCGGCCTGAATGCGAAGGCCGATGCCGCCCCGGCTGGTCTGCCGCCACCAGCGGATGTCGGTCTTCGTTCCTGTTTCCTGCGGGCGGATGTAGGGGAAGAACTGCTCGTCGGCAGTTTGCTTGCGCAGGCCAATCGGCATGCATTCCTTGCGGTCTGCATAGTTCTCGATGGGGCCGCGCCCGTAGTACTCGCTCTGGTCGTAGTCGTACGGCATGTCCATCACCACTCCGAAGCGGAACATGTCGCTGACCTCGGCGCCCGCCATGGTGCTCATCTGCTCGGTGACGTGGATGGCTCCGCCTTCCAGGATGATGTAGGTCATGGTGAGCCGAGCCTTCACTCCTGGCATGTCGTAGGTAGCCTTGACGGTCACGGGGTCTTGCTTCTTCTCCTTTTCGGCGGTCAGCGACGTGAGCTTCATCTCGGGGTTGCGCCACGCAAGCATGCTCTCGTGCAGCCCGGCACCCATGTCGTTGTCGGTGACGGCTCGCCAGAAGTTGGGGCGTAGTGTGCCGCCGTCGCCCAGGAGGTCGCCTCCGTGCACGGTGTAGCCACTTATGAGACCCGTCTGCCGGTTGAAGCTAACCATGAAATTGTCGTTCGAGACAATGATGTCTTCCGTCCCCTTCTTGTCGAGAATCTTTATCTTTGACGCTGTGGCAGAGGGCAGGGAGAAGGGCTTGTTCTTGTAGGGGCGTATGGTCAGCTGGTTGTAAGCCACTTCCTGGCCGGCCTTCATGAGGGGCTCGTCATTCTTCAGCATGAAGGAGATGTTCAGCATGAGCTCGGTATCGTCGTCCTCGAGCAGTTTCGACTTGAAGGGAATCGTGTAGGACTTCGTTTGCTGAGGCTCTACGTCGAGGTCGGAGATAATGCCAAAGTCGGCGGGGAGGCCATCGACCTGAACTACCCATTTCAGCCTGTAGGCCGACAGGTCGCGGAAGAAGTTCTCGTTATAGACCTCGATGGTCTTCGTCTCAGCCAGGTTGCCCTTTGCCTTTGCCCAAATGCTCTGATACTGGTAGGCAACTTCGTAGGCATGCGGGTTAAGCTGACGGTCGGGACCGATGATGCCGTTGCAGTTGAAGTTGTTGTCCGAGGGGTCGTAGCTGTTGTAGTCGCCGCCATAGGTGTAGTCAATCTTGTTCAGCTCGGGGTAGGAGAGATTCGCCACTTTGTTCAGTTCGTCGAGCGAGGCTGTGAGCATCTTGGCGTCGGGTTTGCGATGGAGCGCCTGGTCCACGAAGTCCCAGATGTAGCCGCCCTGGTACTTCGGGTACTTGCGGATGAGTTCCCAGTACTCTTTCAGTCCGCCGCTGGAGTTGCCCATGGTATGGTTGTATTCGCACTGGATGAGGGGCTTCTGGAAGTTGTTGTCCTTGCAATAGCTCTCGCTGGCCCATGGCGTGTAGTACATTGGGCAGAAGATGTCGGTGTTGCGGCCTTCGCGATGTGCCTGCTCCCATTGGCAGGGACGGCTCGCGTCCTCGGCCTTCACCCAGTCGTAGGCAGCCTCGAAGTTTGGGCCGTTGACGGTCTCGTTTCCGAGCGACCAGACGATGATGGCAGGGTGATTGAAGTGAGAGCGCACGTTGTTCTGGTTGCGCTCCAGTATCTGCTTGGCAAAGAGGGGCTTCTTGGCCTCGGCATCATTGCCATAACCGAAGCCGTGGCTCTCCTGATTGGCCTCGGCTGTCATGTAGATGCCGTACTCGTCGCAAAGGTCGTACCAGATGGGGTCATCAGGATAGTGGCATGTGCGGACGGCATTGATGTTCAGACGCTTCATGATTTGTATGTCCTGAATCATGCGCTCGCGGCTCACCACATAACCTCCGTCGGGATCAAGCTCATGGCGGTCTGCACCTTTGATGAGAATGGGCTGGCCGTTGACAAGCAGCTGAGCGTTCTTGATTTCTATCTTGCGGAAACCTACCTTCTGGGTAATGACCTCTATAGGTTCCAATTTGGCCAATTCCATTTTGATTTTATATGTAAGAACTTTGCCATCTTTGGACCTTTCATATTCCTTGAGCAATTTTTCAGCCTGTTTCTTGCCTAGCAGCTCTTCCGAATTTTTGGCGTAAACTTTGGTAACGAGTGTAAATAAATAAGGTGTCTCTGCAGTCCAGTGCTTTACCTCAAGACCTTCAATAAGTGCATGTCCACATTCCGTAGGTGTGATGATACTCTTATTGCCTTCGGCATCTATCAATTCATATACGATTAACTTCAGGCTTGGCATCGTAGCTTGAACATCCAATATCCCCTTATCGTAGTTGTCATCCAATGATGCGTTGATGTGCAGATCATTAATGTGTCTGTCTTTGTCCCTGGCAAAGAGATAGGAGTCGCGAGCCACGCCCGAGAGTCGCCAGAAGTCCTGGTCCTCGCACCAAGAGCCGTCGCACCAACGGAACACCTGGAAGGCGATAAGGTTGTCCTGACCGGCTTTCACGAATGGCGTGATGTCAAACTCCGTGGCCACCTTCGAGTCCTCGGAATAGCCTGCAAACTGGCCGTTTACATAAAGATAGATGCACGAAGTGACCGAGCCGAAGCGAGCCACAATCTGTTTGCCGTCCCAGTCAGCAGGAATGGTGAACGAACGCCGATAGGAGCCCACATGATTGTCCTTGACAGGAACCTGTGGCGGCTTCTGGTTGAAGTGTCCTCTCCAGGCAAAGCCCGAGTTCACATATTCAGCGTCTCCGTAGCCGTTTAGTTCCCATATACCCGGAACGGGCATCGTCCCCCAAGCCGAGTCGTCGAGGTCGGTCTTGAAGAAGTCGGTGGGGCGCTGGTCGGCATTCTCCACCCAATTGAATTTCCAGTTGCCGTGCAGTGACAGAAAACGCTTCGACTTCGTCATGTCGCCTTTCAGGGCCAGCTCTTCGTTCTCGAAAGCGAAGAATGTGGTATGAACGGGCATGCGGTTCACATTGTTTACTTCCATGTCGTGCCACTCTGTCCAGGTGGGCGCAGTCACTTGTGCGTTGAAATTTATCGCCAATCCCATAAGGGCGGCCATAAATGCGATTCTTTTCTTCATATTTCGTGTAGTTTTAGTTTTGGGGTTGGCGGGGTTACAACTCGAGGGGCAGGCTCTCGTTGCCGAAGCGGTCGAGGGCTGTGATGGCGAGGTGATAGTCGTGATAGTAAGCGCAGAGAAGGCTGTAAACGTAGCTCGTTTCGTACGTCATCTTGACTATGTTCGCTGGATTGCTTGTATCGATTGGAAGCTTTGAGCTGGCATAAATCACGTAGCGGCAACCCTCCTGACCGGTCCATTCCAGCCTTTCGTTGATGCCTTTTATACGTTCTCTTGAGACGAGCCGAGGCTTTTCTGGCTTCTCGGCATTTTCCCAAGCCAAAGGCGGCAGCAGGGCAGGGTAGGGATAGAAGGTCTTCTGCAGATATTCGTAGATGCCCTTCGTGTTGTCCGTCAGGAATTGGCTGCGGAAATAAGCTTGTCCGCCGAGTCCCATCTGACGGATGTAGCAAAGTTCTCGCTGGATAATGCCCCAATCCCAGTCTTTCTCTTTGGGATGAAGGAAGTAGATGCCGAGGCCCGGAGCAACGGCTCGTCCGCAGTCGTGCTCCTTCCAATCGGCAGCGAAGGGATAGAAGTGGTCGCCCTGAAAGTACATCATAGGCAAAAGCATGTCCATGATGCCCTCTTTGAGCCACAACTGAGCGTCCTGATAAACTGCACCATAAGCCGACCAGCCCTTTGCGGAGTAACGGCTCAAGTCCTTATATTTGCCTACAGGCGAGCAGCTTACGCGTACCCATGGCTTCAAAGCTTTAACTGCTTCGTAAGCGCCTCGAACCATTCGAGTGATGTTGTCGAGTCGCCACTGGCGCTTGCTTTGGCCCTTGCCATACTTCTTATATGTGGCACCATCTGCAAAGCTTTCGGGGTTCTCAGGGTAGCGGATGTAGTCGAAATGAATGCCATCCACGTCATATTTGCTCACAACCTCATTGCAAATGGCAGTAAGATAGTCGGAAGAGCCCGGCAGCCCTGGGTCGAGGTAGTATTGGTCGCCATGCTTCTTAAGCAGTTCGGGGTGAGTGCGAAACAGACTTCGCTTGCCCATCTTCTTCGCATTCACTATCTTGAAGGCAGGCACGGCGACCATCCAGGCGTGCAGTTCCATCCCTCTTTTATGGGTTTCCTCGATGGCGAAAGCAAGCGGGTCGTAGCCAGGGTCGCGGTCAAATTGTCCAGTAAGACAGACGTCCCAAGGCTCGATGTCGCTTGGATAGATGACCGAACCGCGGACTCTCGTCTGCAGGATCACGGTGTTGATGCGGCAAGCTTGTAGTTGGTCGAGGATTTCGCAGAGTTCTTCCTTCTGTTGTTCCCTCTTCGCAGCACTCGTGGCCAATGTCTTCGGCCAGTCGAGACCGCTGATTGTCGTCAGCCAAACCGCACGAACCTCGTGCTTCGGAGAGGCTGGAAAATAGGGAAAGAAATCGTTAATCTGTTCTACTTGGCTATGCTGAACTATGGGCTGAGGCCTCGAATTAAGCCCCCATGCTGTAATTTGAGCCCTCGTTTCAAGGCAGAAAAGAGCCGAAACGACACTTAATAATATATAAAATGTGTATTTCACGGCACAAAGGTAATGTTTTTTCGCGGATTTTTTATAACTTTGTGGCGATAAATGTAGAAAAAGAAGTTGTTCATGGTCACATTTTGTATTGCATTAGCTTGCCTGGTGCTTGGTTACTTCATCTATGGCACGTTTGCGGAGAAGGTGTTCGGCGTTGACACAAAGCGCACAACACCTTGCTATACGAAACAGGACGGAGCCGACTACATCCCGATGCCAACTTGGAAAGTCTATACGGTTCAGTTCCTCAACATTGCTGGCACAGGACCTATTTTTGGCGCGATGATGGGCGTTCTCTACGGTCCTGCAGCTTTCCTTTGGATTGTCTTCGGCTGCATCCTTGGAGGCGCCATGCACGACTATATGGTAGGCATGATAAGCATTCGGCGAGGCGGAATGGGCTTGCCGGAAATAATCGGTGACGAACTTGGCAGCGTCTGCCGACTGGTAATGCGTGTTGTGACGCTTGTCTTGATGATTTGTGTGGGCGCAAGTTTCGTGCTGATTCCAGCCGGACTGATGGAGCAATTGACCTTGAGGCTGTTCGATGTCGCTGATACTTACCTGATTTGGACAGTTTTGATTCTTGTCTTCTACCTCGCCGTAACGGTCTTTTCCATCAACAAAGTCATCGGAACCATCTATCCCATCTTCGGTGCGGCCCTGCTCATTATGGCTGTTCTCATCGGTTTCGGCATCTTTACCCACGAAGGCAACATCCCTAATCTTGCAGAAAGTTTTACCGACCATTATCCGGTAAGTTATACGCCCTTGTTCCCAGGCCTCTTCATCACGATTGCTTGCGGAGCTGTAAGCGGGTTTCACGCCACACAGAGCCCCATGATGGCTCGTTGCATCAAGAACGAGAAGTACGGCCTTCGTTGTTTCTACGGAGCGATGGTGACCGAAGGTGTGGTTGCCCTCATTTGGGCAGCGGCAGCGATGAAGTTCGTCGATATGCTCGATATTGCTGGAGCAACTCCTTACGAAAAGCTCTACAACGCCATGACAGCTTGCGGTTCTGTCAAGATGAATCCAGGCCTTTTGGTTGAGCGAATGTGTAATGATTGGCTGGGTAATGCTGGACTGGTGCTTGCCGTGCTTGGTATCGTGGCAGCCCCGATGAGTACTGGCGGCAGCGCTTTTCGGGCAGCTCGCATGATTGTGGCCGACTTCAGCCACTATGACCAGAAGCCACTCCTTAAGCGACTCATCCTCACAGCTCCCTTGTTTGCCGTTGCCATCGCCATGTTGAACGTCAGCAGCTTCAAGGTTTTGTGGCTTTATGTCTCATGGTTCAACCAGGTGCTGGCCACCTTCACCTTCTTCACCATTGCACATTTCCTGAAACATCGGACAGACGGAAAAGGCATCTTGCCCGGTTGGTCGTGGCTTATCGCATACTTCCCAGCTGTATTTATGTGTGCTGTAAGTGCCTGTTTCATCTTGATAGACAAGGAAAACGGCTTTGGCCTCGACCAAACTATGGGTTATATGATAGGTGGAGCATTTACCTTCATCGTGTCCATTTTGTTTTTGATTAAGAATATGAAATCATGATAACATTCACAGTTTCATTAGTTTGCCTCTTGTTGGGCTATTTGTTTTACGGCACAGTCGTTGAGCGTGTCATCAAGCCCAGCAGTACAGCTCAGATGCCCTGCTACACCAAGCAGGACGGAGTCGATTACATTCCCATGCCAACATGGCGAGTCTTCCTCATCCAGTTCCTCAACATTGCCGGTACCGGCCCCATCTTCGGAGCCATTATGGGCATCCTCTTTGGCCCCGCAGCCTATCTTTGGATAGTGCTTGGATGCATTTTTGCCGGAGCCGTTCACGACTATCTTTGT
>Ga0247609_10002006_pt1 | contig 22504 bp, 17 predicted proteins | sample 172DNAGHGlowgp2_FD_193487 | JGI IMG/M metagenome (GOLD analysis project Ga0247609, IMG submission 193487) | Sheep rumen microbial communities from Palmerston North, Manawatu-Wanganui, New Zealand - 1728 DNA GHGlow gp2 | ecosystem: Host-associated > Mammals > Digestive system > Stomach > Rumen ...
ACGTGGTTCCGATTTACTCGTTTGTGAAGGAATGTTCGAAAATGAGCTTATAGATCAGGCAAAAGAAAAAAAGCATATGACAGCTGCCCAAGCCGCAACAATTGCCCGTGATGCCGAGGTTCGCCGTATGTGCATGATTCATTATAGTCCGCGATATACAGATCGTGAACTTGATAAACTTTTACAAGAGGCAAAAGAAGTCTGGCCAAAAGCAGAACTTAGCCGCGACAGAATGAATATTGAAATTCCTTATGTTGATTAAAACAGGGATGATGATTTGATAGAAGTTGAAAACTTTTGCAAAGAATATAAATCACACTCAAAGACTTTATTCAAGGTTCAAGATGTTTCTTTTACAGTAGAAAAGGGCAGTATAACAGGATTAGTTGGACCTAACGGTTCGGGTAAATCAACAGTAATAAAAGCAATCTGCGGTTTTCATTATCCAGGTTCTGGTCATATTTTTATATCAGACAATGAAAATAATCATGCAGATATTTCTCTTCAAAATCACAAGGCAATGCAACTTTGCGGATATGTCCCGGAAATTACAAAGCTTCCGCCGGATATGAAGGTTATTGATTTTTTAACTTACGCAGCAAAATGCCATAATCTTTCAAAAGAAAGTGCAAAAGAAAGCATAAAAAAGCTTTGTAATGACTTTCAGTTGTCTGATTTACTAAACAACTTAATAAAAAATCTATCAAAAGGTCAGCAGCAGAGAGTATCATTTGCACAAGCCCTTATACATAATCCGCCTAATCTTGTACTAGATGAACCAATAAATGGCCTTGATCCTTCTCAAATTATTGCATTCCGCAGTTACATAAAAGAGCTAAGCAAAACAAAAGCCATCCTAATTTCTACTCACATTTTAAGCGAAGTAAATAACCTTTGCGCCAAGGCTTTTATAATGCACCAGGGCCAGCTCCACAAGGTTCAAAACCTTGCAAACATTGAAAAGGAATATTTACAACTTACAAGTGCGGAGGAAAGAAAATGACGCTTTTTCCCGCAATCCTTTTTTCTGTATTTACAAGCGCAATGTTTTTTATTAAAGGTCAGTTTTTTGCCGGCTCAGGAACAACAGATCTTTTAACTTATTTTCAAAGCGTTCCCTACATCTGCATTATTGTAATTCCATGTCTTTGTTATAAAACTTCAATTTCTGTTTATGATGATTTTATTCCCCAAAGCAGGCTTAAAAAAATATGCAAGGCCTTTATCAAAGCCTTTATTCCTTATGCAGTAATTATATTTATGATGCTGCCAGTCTGTCTTTTATTAAATCTTTTTGGAAGCACAGACCCAGGACAGATTTTTACTAGCTTTATATGCCTTCTTTTTTACGGAGCCTGTCTTATAAGCCTCTGTCTTTTTATTAATGAACTCATTCCAAACAGCATTGCCGCTTTTACTGTAAGTGCAATCATTCTTGCTCTATTTAATTCAATCCATAATATCACGCTTTATGTAAATACACCGGCTTTTATAACAGCTATATGTAAAGAGCTCAGTTTTGCCTGGCACTTTGACGCCGCTTCTAAAGGTATTTTTGACACTCGTGATATTCTATGGCTTTTATTATGGTGTATCTTCTTTCTTTTTGCAGCCTATTTTACAATTGAATTCCGCAGGGGCTTTAGGCCCGACAAAAAACAAAATCTCTTTTTTTCATTAATCCTATATATTTTTATTTTATCCCTTGCAATTTCTGACAATCTTTTTACCCGACTAGATTTTTCAAAAAACAAATCCTATTCAGTAAGTACATATACAAAAAACATAGTGCAGGACCTTGATGATACTTTAAATATCACATACTACCGTTCCGGCTCACTTTCTAAACTTTATCCCCAGATCCGCGACGTTACAGATTTTCTTAATTCATTTTCTATTCTTGATAAAGATATTCATTTTACAATTAAAGATCCCGACAAAGATTCTGCAACAAAAAGCATGCTTGAAAATTACGGAGTAACAAGTCAGCAGCTTCAAAATACCGGCCTGAATTCAACAGAATTCATCAACGTATATTCTGCTGTAGTTTTAGAATATATGGGAAATGTTCAGCTTATTCCTTTTATAATGTCTTCGCAGACTCTTGAATATGATTTAGATATCCGTCTTAAAAATCTTATTTCAAAAAAGAATATTGCTGTAAACATTATTGTTGGAAACGGCATGACTTTATCTGAAGATTACAGCTTTATTATTCCCTGGCTCAACTCTCAGGGCATCCTTGTAAATCCTCTTTTTATTGAAGAGCCTTCTTTTGCCAATAAGCTTGCATATACCACCGGTCCGCTTTTTGTAATAGGCGACGACAAAATCAATATCGAAAATGCAATTGCAATAGAAAACTATATTCTTAATCAAAATCAAAATGCCATTTTTGCAGTAAGTCCTTATAGTGCCGCAATAGAAGATGACTGGAGCCTTACAGCGAATAAATGGACAAACATTGTAGAAATGCTTGAAAACTGGGGCCTGCGTTTTACAGATAAAATTGCAGCAGATATTTCCTGCGCAAGAATTACAATGTATTCTGATGATGATCATAAAGAAATATTAAATTATCCTCTCTGGCCAAGTCTTATGCCTCAGCAAAACTCTCCTTTGGGAATGACACTTTTCTGGCCTGTATGCCTGGAGCTTTCTCAAAATGCAAGTCCATATTTAATAACTTCCTCCCTGGGCTATAACTACCAGACAGACAAAGCCAGTCCTTCAAGACTTTTAGAAACAAATCCTTTCTTAGTAAAAGTTGATGATGCTGTAAATCATGAGCGGGGCAGTCAGATAATAGGAGCGCAAATTACAGGACCACTCACAGGATTATTTAATTATGGTTCATGCCAGGCTTCAAACATCATAGTTATTCCGGACCAGTACTTTTTAAACACAACGATGACCGGCTATATTGGCGGAGACTTTGGAGATTATCGTAATTTTGAGTTTATTTCTAACTGCATTTTAAACTTAAATGGAGAAGGCGAGCTAGCAAAACTTCAGTCAAAAACAAAAAGAGATACAAGTCTTTATAAAATAAATGATTTTACACAGCTTTTGCATCTGATGTATCTTGTATATGCTTTCTGCTTTGTAATAATTCCGCTTATTTACGTAGTTGCTTTTATTACCACCAGGATAATCCGCAATAAAAGGAGGATAAAGATAAATGATTAATCCTTCTAAAAAAATAATGAAGATAACTTATGGTCTGGCGGGGCTGATTACCTTATTATTCATTCTTACAATCACAGTTTTTTCTCCGGCAAGCACAGTAAATAAAAAAAGACATAGCATTCAGCTGCAGTTTATTCATGAAGCAGATATTTCGAACATAGATATCATAACTATTCAACATGGCGATTCTGCAATAATCTTAAGCCGAAGCGATAACATGTGGCTTTTAGCAAATCAAAATGATGTAAATGACAAAATACCGGCGGATGTTCAAAAGTTAAAATCCTTTTTTATTTTACTTGCCTCAAAACACACTATGGCAAAAGCCGGAAATACAGCAGACAAAGACAATTCATATGGTCTGGACACAGAGGAAGGCACCACAATAACTCTTTATAAAAACGGCCTGGCTTATCAGAGCTTAAACTTTGGTGCCCTTAATTTTTCACAAACACAAAGATATTTTACAGGTGCAGAATTAAAATCTGTATTTCTGGCAGGGCAGGAGTTTGATGCCTTTCTTACAACTTCGGTTACCGCTTGGGCAGATCCTTATATAATTTCAACACAATTACTGAATGATGTTTTTTCCATGGGGCTTGCTCAAACCGCCGATTTTTATGATTACCAAAAAAATCAGCACACAACTTTAACATCATCCAACAAGGAAGAAAATAAATCAATTCAAAAGCTCTTTGATTTACGTCACGGAGGATTTGCTCTGGACTTACAAAATCAGAGCGCGGACGACCAGCAGAATAAAGTCTTAGCTGTCAAAATCCAGATGGGCGACAAATCTCAAATAAATCTGGACATTTTTGAACATCCGACAATTGAAAACGAATATATAGTTTTTACAACTTTTAATTCAGAGCGGCTTGAAAAAAGCTTTTCATACAAAACACAAATAAGCGCCTGGACCTACAGTAAAATCAGTGAAATGATGTTGAATACAAAATGAATGAGCACGCTGTTCCAGATAAGCCCTGTCTTTTTATATAAAATCCTTAAAACTACATGAGCAAGGGCCGCATTTATAAGGCTAAGCGGCCCCATATACAAATGAGCAAAAGCAAATACTAAAAGTCCAAGGCCTTCTGTTATAAAAAACATCAGTCGACCATCCGGTAGTTTTGTATAAGTCAAAAGCCGCTTTAATGCATCTGTAAAATAGTATCTGTAAATAATTTCTTCATAAACGGCTCCAAATAAAAAGGTTAAAAAGCAAAAGATGCCTTGCAGCGCAGTCTGGGGTAAAAGGCTTTTTGAAGGAAGGGACGTGGTTCCACCTGTTCTGCTGCTTATAAATTTAATTATCAATGCCGTACAAATTAAAATTGCAAGACAAAGCATGGAAGGGTAAAAAAATCTTTTAGGTCTGCAAAAAGTTTTTCTAGTAAAAAAATATAAAACTATACAAAATATGCATAAACCGGCTTGTGCCCATGGAAAAGTCCAGGTAAAAAGCTGCGAAATATCTGTAATTCTTGGGGTAAAAAAGGGAGGAATAATTATAAAAGCACAGATTAGAGTAAATATAAGGATTTCAAAAAATATATAAAGTCGCTTCATTTTTGATTTTTTTTTTATGATTTATGTGTTATAATTATAGTATATATTTAAAAGAGGATTTTGTGTACACTCTTATTGGTATTATAATAGCATTATCAATTCTTCTCGCGCTTGCAGGATTGTATTCTGTTTTTAAGCAGCGCATAGAGTTTTTTATAACTGGCCTGGACCAGAAGTTTTCTTTTTCAGATTTGAATCTTTTATGGAAGGTGTCTCAGCTTTGCGATCTTGATTATCCTAAGGCTCTTTTCTGGTCAATGCCTTCGCTTACAAAATGCATGTCGCATATAACATCGCAGGCAGCTGCAAACGGAACAGAAAATGATCCTGCAACCCAGGCGCTAATTACAAAATTATTTGCTTACCGTACAAAGCTGCAGAATCAGACTGATGACAAAAAGGGTATTGATTCAACAATGTACCTTGACCGCAACCAGAAACTCAGAATTATTTTACCTGGCAAAGGAGTTTTTTCTTCAAAAATCCTTAATAACGGTAAAGAGCTTATAATTGCAGTTCCACGCCAGAAAGATATGATTCCATTTACAGCCGAAGAATGGGTAGGAAAATTTATAAGCGTATATCTATGGCGCAAAGGTGATGCACGCTATGTTTTTGATTCTACAGTAACCGGCAGTGGACTTTTTGTTGGAGAATCATCTATTTCTATACGTCATTCAAACAATCTTATACGTACACAAAAACGTAAGGCTGTACGCGCAAAATGTGAAATTAAGGCAAATCTTTATATCATAACTTCCGAAAAAATCGACTATAACGCTGTAGAAACACAAAACGGTTACAAATGTCTTATTGAAGATATTTCGGAAGCAGGAGCTCTTATCCGCATTGGAGGAAAAGGCGCTTCTAACGTTCAGATTAAACTGCAGTTTAATATTCAGAATATGCTCATTGTTATGTTTGGAGTTGTTCGTACTGTTGAATACAATGAAACTACTAATCAGTCCCTGCTTCATTTTGAATGTATTCATCTTGATCAAACAATGAAAAATGAAGTTTTGGGTTATGTTTACAATATGCTTCCGGAACGCGAAAAAGAAGTATATGATGCTCTTAAGCTTACAGATACTGATGAAGTAGAAGCAGGTGACGAAAATCTTGAAAATGCAGAGGCTGGACAAAATGCCGATTCAATTGTTACCAATGACGTTCAAAATGCTTTAAATAATGCAACAGATACAGGCACAAAGGAAGAACTTAAGGAGGAGACTAAAGTTAATCTTCCGGAAATGCCTAATAATATATCAGAGCCGGTAAAAGAACAGATCAGTCCTGATATAAATATAAGTGAATAAAGGATTTTTATGAAAAAAATAATATCATTCTTTTTGCTAAGTTCAATTTTACTCGCTAATGTTTCTGGTCAGGAATATAAAAAGAAATTTATTAAGGGAAATATCACTGACAAAACTACCGCTGTAAGAGAAGCTTCCGGACAGGAAGGCATATGGCTTTCGCAAAAAGCAATTGATTTTGTTTTGGAAAATAACGACATAATCGGTACCGACAGAGATATGGACGGTCTTGCAGTAGCAGCAGTTCTTTCTTTGCCAAATGATTATGTTTATGGACTTTCAGAAACAGAAAAAACAAAGGTTTTAGAAAAGTTTATTAATCTTTTTGAAAAGTTTTCAAGAAGTAATACTGTTCAAATTGCAGTTCAATCAAAGGTGCTTTCACTTAAAGACAACATCAACACAAGCCCTTTTACCGAAGTTTTAAACAAGTTTTTGCAAAGTTCAACAGTTCTTTCATCTGATTCAAGTCTTTTGAAATCAGTCATCAACTCCTTAGGTTTTATAGGCAACAACATCTCTTTTTCAATTTTATATAACAATCTTAATGATAAAAGGTATTCGGCATATTATCCCGAAATTGAAGAGACTATTAAAAAGCTCATTCCGGTTTCTATGAACGAAGTTCTTCAGATTATTCATAGTCACGATGCCGCAAATACCCAACGTATTTTTAATTTAGTAAAAGATGCAGAAATATCTACAACAAATCTGTGTGAAATTTCAGAGAATATCTTAAATGATTCTCCGATTATTTCTTTAAAATTCGATGCCCTTGTTATTTTGAATTCTCATAAATGGACAAGAGCATCAAACAGTGTACTTACATTCTTTGCTTCTGCCCAAAATGATTTCCAGAATGAGCTCATTACAGAAGAGCAGTTTGTAAGTCTCATTGAATCTCTTGTAAATATTTCTCCTTTGGATGCTGTTAACCCGCTTATAAAATACTTAGGCGAATTGAACCAGCAGCTTGAGTACAACAATAGTGTTGCTCAGAATGTTGTGCTAGCTGTTATCAATTCTTTAGGTGCTATTGGCGATAAACAGGCATTTGATTCACTTCTTTCGGTAACTTATCTTAATTACCCAGAACCGGTTTTGTCTGCAGCCCGCCAGGCCCTTGCAGGCTTAAGATGGTAAAGAGGTATTCAAATAATTCAGTTTTTTTAGCAGCTTTAATCTGTATTTTAGTTTTTTATTCTGGTCTCATAAAATTACAAGACAGGAATAAATATTATTCATTAATTCCCTGTGGTCAGGTGAACTATTTAAGCGGTCAGATGATTTCTTCTCCGGCTAAAACTTCAAACGGTAAGTATTATTCTGCAAAGCTTAAGGTCTGGACTAGTGGAAATGATAAGATAAAGTCTTCTGCCTGCGGGAATGTTAAAGTTTATATTCCAAGTGAGATTGCGGAAGTTTATTTTCCGGGTAAACTATATTCTGCAGCTAGGGGAGCTTTTTTTGAGGCAGGGGGCTTATATTCATTAAAAGGTCATTTTTCTGGAGATGGACTAAGCTTTTATGTAGAGTCCAGTTTAAGTTCAAGCTTTCCCAAAACTTTTTACGGACGGCTTGATTACTTTCGGGCCTTATGCCGCCTGCAGTTTAAAAGGCTCATGTATTCCTGGGGTAGTGCCGGAGGACTCTTGTTAGCCTTGCTTTGTGGTGCAAAAGAGTATACATCTTCAGATATTTCCTCGGGTTTTAAGAAGGCAGGATTGTCTCATATTCTTGCACTTTCAGGTATGCATCTTTCTATGTTCTCAGGAATTGCACTTTTTGCAGGTAAGAAAATCGGCAGAAAAAAGCTTTCTTTTATTATAAGGATTTTCGCATTGATTTTGTTTGTATGGTTTGCAGGATTTTCTCCATCCTTGCTTCGTGCCTTTATATGCAGTCTTCTTACAATTATTGCAGCCCTTGCAAATGTAAAAAAGCCTGATATGCTTTTGATTTTGGCCTTCAGTTTTTTGTGTCAGACAATCATTTCGCCAGCTGATATTTATAATGTTGGATTTATACTTTCATATACAGCACTGGCAGGGATTTTGCTTACAAACAAATTTTTCCGCAGTATTTATAACCGTTTTTTACCGGGATATTTTTCTGCTTCACTTGGTTCTTCTACCGGAGCACAAATTTTTACAGCGCCGATATCTTTAAAAATGTTTGGAAGCTTCGCACCCATAGGAATTATTGCTACTTCTGTAGTTTCTCCAATTGTTACTATTTTTATTTATTCAGGGCTTTTATTTATTATTATAAGTCTAATTATTCCTCCGCTTGCAATACCTAGTGGAATTTTTATAAATTTAGAGTATACTATAATCAAGTTTTTAATTTCATTTTTTTCAAGCTTTTGATTATAAAAATGCTCAGGAGAAATAATTGACACATCCCGATTACAATTCAGCTGCAGAATTAAAACAAGTCCTGGACGCAAACGGATTTTCAATGCAAAAAAAGTTTGGTCAGAATTTTTTAATAAATCAGCAGGCCAGAAATAAACTGATTGATGCGTTAGATGTTAGTGAAGGCACAAAGGTTTGGGAAGTAGGGCCGGGCCTTGGAGCAATGACAAGCGGCCTGCTCGAAAAAGGAGCCGATCTTACTGTTTTTGAAATTGACCGGGGTTTTATTTCACTTATTTCGCAATACTTTGAATCATACAGCCAGAAAGGTTCTTTTAGAATTGTAGAAGGGGATGTTCTTAAAAACTGGTATGGTCAGACTAAAGACGGAAGCCAGCTTCCTCAGCGTTTTTTTGGAAATCTTCCTTACAATATTGCAGCTTCTATTGTTGCAGATACAATTGAAGCAGGAATCCGCTTTGAAAAATGTGTTTTTACAGTTCAAAAAGAAGTTGCTGTACGCATGGCCGCGAAAGCAGGAGACGCAGATTATTCATCGCTTTCTGTTTTATGTAACTGGGCTTATGATGTAAAAAATCTTATTGATTTATCAGGTTCAAACTTCTGGCCAAAACCAAATGTAGATTCAAGGGCAGTTATCTTTACAAAAAAAGAAGATTTTCCCCGCTGCCAGAATCCTAAACTCTTTATTAAAATGCAGAGAGCTCTCTTCAGTTCAAGACGAAAAACTGTAAGAAATAATCTTCAGGGATTTTTGAATAATAATGAAAAAACAATGTTATGCCTTGAAAAAGCAGAAATTGACCCGATGCGCAGGGCAGAGGTTTTGACAATTGAAGAGATGCTTAAACTTTCTGATGTAATTAATGCAGAGGCAAACAAATGAGTAATATTAAAGAAAACCTGGATATAATAAATCAAAAAATTCTTGACGCAGAAAAAAAATCAGGCCGAAAGCAGGGTTCTGTAAAACTAATGGCTGTAAGTAAGTTTCATCCCCTCGAGGCAGTAATAGAAGCTATAAATGCAGGGCAGACTTTATTTGGAGAAAACCGGGTTCAGGAAGCTTATTCAAAGTTTAAGCCAGTTTTTAAAGAGTATTCCCAAACAGAACTACACATGATTGGCCAGCTTCAAACAAATAAAGTAAAGCATGCGGTAGAAATTGCATCTTGTATTGAATCTGTAGACAGAATTGACCTTATAAAAGAGATAGAAAAACAATGTTCCAAGCTCAATAAATCAATAAAAATCCTTTTTGAGTATCATACAGGAGAAGAATCTAAATCTGGCTTTACAAATGAGGAAGAATTATATAAGGCTCTTGATATGTTTAAGAATAAGGATTTTCCTCATGTAATACCTTATGGCTTTATGACAATGGCTCCCTTTACCGATGACAAAGAGCTTGTAAGAAAATCCTTTATAACTTTACGACTTCTTGCAGAAAAAATCAAAAATCAATATCCTATGTTTGAAATGCCGGAACTTTCTATGGGTATGTCCGGAGATTTTGAAATTGCAATTGAAGAAGGTTCTACACTTGTTCGTGTTGGAACTGCAATTTTTGGAGAACGCGTTTACTGATAATGAAAAATAAAAGGATTTTTACAGCACTTATAATTTTTCTCTTTTTTGCAATACAGAATTGCTTTTGCCAGACTAATACAAGTCCAGAACCTTATTCCGATGAAGAGTTCCCTCAATTTATGCTGGACCTCAGACGTTTTGAAATAATAACCCTGGGTTCCATGCCTTTTATTACACTTAATTCTTCTATTGTTTATAACGGCTATAAGTTTGCTACCGGAAAAAGCGACACATTTAATCCTTTGGCAACTGCAGATTATTCTCAGGATGAAATGGAAAATATTATAATCACTTCTCTTTGTATTAGTGCAGGTATTGGACTTACCGATTATATTGTAAACCTTGTAAAAAGAAGCAGAATAAATCGAAGACTCAGGCAGCAGGATTCAAATATCAGTATTGAAGAAAATCCCGATGCTGTAAAAATTCCTCTTCCTTCTAAGGAATCTTCCGAACTTATTGAAATTGAAAGTGAGGCAGAATAATGCCTTATTTTTCTACAAAAGTCCCAGAAGACTATAATAAAGCAGAACGTCTCGATAAATTTATTGCCTCCCTGCCAAATGGAATGAACCGTTCTAAATTAAAAAGTGGTGTTACCGAGATTCTTATTAATGGCAAAAAATCAAAGCTTTCTTCAAAAGTAAATGCAAATGACCTTATAGATATTGAATGGGAAGATAATATCCCCGAAAATATTGAACCCGAGAATATTCCTCTTGATATTATTTATGAGGACGAAAATGTTACTGTTGTAAATAAAGAACAAGGCATGGTAACTCATCCGGCCTGCGGTAACTGGAACGGTACTCTTGTAAATGCTTTGCTTTATCATTGGGGGCGGGAAGCTGTAAAACAAATAAAAGAGGGCAGCCAGCAAAAAATTTTAGAGTTCCGCCGTCCCGGGATTGTTCACCGTCTTGATAAAGAAACTTCTGGCATTATTATTACTGCAAAAAATAGAGAAACAGAGGAGTTTCTTTCTGAACAGTTTAGAAAAAAGACTCTTCGCAAAGAATATATTTTAATTGTAAAAGGTCGTCCACCCCAGGTTGCAGGAGATATCCGCACTTACATTATAAGAGATCCTAAAGACCGTAAGCGTTTTAAGGCTGTAGATGATACGAGTCAGGGTAAATATGCAAGAACAATTTATCACTGTATTGCAAGTTATGGAAATTATACTCTTGTGCGGGTTCGCCTTAAGACAGGACGTACACATCAGATTCGTGTTCATATGAAATATCTTGGATGTCCTATTGTAGGAGATCCTGTTTATAATAAAGTAGATCCAATTTTCCCCGATGCAACTCTTATGCTTCACTCAAAGCTTTTGGAAATTATGATCCCCGGTGAAGATAAAGCCCGTACCTTTATTGCAAAAACTCCCCAGCGATTTATTGATTTACAAAAAAAACTCAGATCCATGTATAATAAAAAAGAGTTTTAAATATGGCAGAAGAGATTACAGTTATACATGAAGCAAGTCCTCAAAAACCATATTTGATTATTGATAAAGCTGCAGGTCTTCCTTCGGCTCCATTAAATGAAAACGATACAAATAATGCCTTTTGCCAGGCCGCAAAACTTTATCCCCAACTTCTGAAGGTTCAGGGAAAAAAGGCGGTTGAACACGGTTTATTACATCGCCTTGATACTGCCACCAGTGGACTTATGATAATTGCTGCCACACAAGAATGCTATGATTTTTTGCAGGAAGAACAAAAGCAGGGGAGAATTATAAAAACCTATACAGCAGAGTGTAATTTGCAAACTGCATTCCCAGATCAAAATATCGCGGTCCCAGATCAAAAGATCGCGGTCCCTGAGCAAAAGATCGCGGTCCCTGAGCTCGTCGAAGGGGCAACTTTTACCATTCAATCATATTTCCGCGCCTTTGGTCCCGGCCGTAAAGAAGTTCGCCCTGTAACATCTTCTTCAAATAAAGCCGCACTTCAAAAAGTTGAAAAACAGGTTTTATATACAACAGAAGTTTTAATTAAAAAAATTGACAATAAAAAAAATACAGCTTTAGTTGAATGTACAATTACAAAGGGCTATAGACATCAAATCCGCTGCCATCTGGCCTGGTATGGACTTCCTATTATAAATGACCTTGTTTACAATCCACTGGCTAAAAATAAAAAAGACACAGAAGAAATGCATTTCTGTGCTTCAAAAATTCAATTTGAATACCCGGAAGGAGACTTGAACTCCTATGTCCGTAAGAACACTTGGACCTGAACCAAGCGCGTCTACCAATTCCGCCACCCGGGCAATTAAGTTAAATAAATATATCAAAAATATGAGTTTAAGTCAAACAGAGTGTATTTTATAGGCTTTCCTATAGAAAAAATAGCTTCCAGCCGAATTCCGTCTTGAAAAACCGGTGGCTAGCCACCTAAACGCTGAATTGCCTTGGAACTATATACGTTGCCGCCCCGGCGGCAGCAATTCAGAGTTTTTTTTCAATCCGTAATTCGGCTTCCCGCTATTTTTTATATTGGATTTCTAAGTAAATTGTCTTATATAATATTTTTGATATATTTATAAACAGCTGTAAAGCCCGATAACAAGGGCGATGAGGATGGCTATTACTAGGATATAGATCCAGATGGGGAGGCTGCCGTCGTAGGATTTGGTAGATGAGGAGGATCTTAGGCCTAGAAGGTTTCTGGTGCCGAAAGAGCTTTTTTTTCTGTTGGAAGGGGTAACGGCGTAACCGCAGGCGGGACAACCGTGGGTGAATTCTTCGGTTCGGCCGACTTTTCCGCATTTGGGACAACGAACAGAAGCAAAGAATTTACCGCAATACTGACATACTTTATCATTCTGGTGAACTTCTTTACCGCAGAATTCGCAGAAAAATTTGGCTCTTTTTGACCTGTTAATTCTCTTCATAAATATCTTTTATTTCCACAATAACAAAGGTATTAGAGGGAGCAAGGCTCATTATATTTTTTATAATTACCCGGGCTGTTCTTACTTTTATGCTGTCAAAAAATGAAAAGCTTTCAATAAGCATTTCTTCTTTTACACTTTGTAAATCAATTTCATCAAAGAAAGAACAGGAAAGAGTCTTACCGTTGTAATCAAAATATTTACCGTTTATGAACTTTTGTGTTGAAGGGTGTGTGAACATGAAGTGACCAGTATTTGTCACGGCTGTTTCTTGTGATGAAGTTTGGGTATTTTCGACAAGAGGAACTTCTTCTTCTGGCCCTTCGACAAGCTCAGGGACCACTGTTTGCTCAGGGACCGCGGTTGGTTCAGCAACTTCGTTTGGTTCCGGCCCTTCGACAGGCTGTCGTTCGCTTCGCGAACTTACCAAGTTTTCTTTGAAAACTTGCGGACCAATCTCATCTTGTGCTTCCTGAGCTTGTCGAAGGACCATCTTACCAAATTCATCAAACTCAGAAAAACATCCTGTCACGCCTAAAACTCTTGCTTTTTCTTGGTCTTCGTCAGAAACAGGGGTAGGCTCATAAAGATATATCTCTACATCATCGCCTCCAATTCCGCTTTTTACAAACTGAACAAGAGTTTTCCAATGACGAGGATATTCAGAAGAACTAACGACAATTAAATCGGGTCTTATTTCTTCAATGTTGTCTAAAGCTTTTAAAAGCCACTTATAAATAATGGTATCATAATTTGCATTTTTGAGAATTTCATCTAGAGTAGTGTAAACTTTTTCATCTTCAGAAATAATCAGAGCTTTCATACAATAACCTTATTTTATAAATTACTCAGTTCCAAGATTTACAACATTGTAATCATAAATTGTCCAGATTCCTTCGCGCTGACGAACCTTATAGGTATAACGTTTCTTTTCGCTGAAGTTAGGATATTTAAACCATTCAATTACAACTACAGAACCTTCTGTAGGAGAGTAGGTTGTTTTTTCAATCTGGAAACGTTCAGGAACTGCAATAATATCATTTTCAATTCTAGACTGCATCAAGTCTGCTTTATAAGATTCAATCATTCTTGCTCTTTCCTGAGCAGAAACAGAAATATACTTTTTGCTTAAAGCAGAATTGCGTTTTAAAAGAGATTCAACATCCATGTAAAGGAAGTACTGATCCCAAAGTGATTTTTGTCTTGCAATTATTGTCTGTTCAACAACTTTATCAGGACCAATTTCCTGAGGCTTTAAGATTTCATTTGAATTATCTTTTACAGGAACATAAGTTGAAGAAGCAGCAGAAGCAGAAGGTCTGATTTCCAAAGTCAGGCGGTTAGAAATAAGCTTGATATATTTTGATTTATAAAGTTCAGGATAAAAGCTCATTTCAAGATAATAAACAGAAGGTTCATCAACTTTGATGTAGTTCTTTACGTTTTCAATGAAGGAATATTCTTCGCCACCTTCAAGTGCAATTTCGCGGAAGTATACAGTTCTGTTTGTAGTACGTTTTTCAATAACAGAATCTGTTGGTTCAAGGGCACTGTTCTTTACAGTATAAGCATAAAAGTCCAGGCTAAAGGCTCTGTCATATGCAAGCTTAAAACGTAGGGTTTCTGTGCCATTATTTTTAATTGTAATATGAACATCTATAGGGTTTTCATCGTTCATTCCAGGATAATAAATTGATCTGTTATAATACTTGATTGAAACAGATGCCTGTGAATAATCAGGCTGTTTAGCTTCCTGGCCAAATAAAGACTGTCCAAAAAGACAAAGAATTGATATAATAACTGAAAGTTTACGGATTTTCAAAGTATTCTCCTGTAAAAAGTTTTTATCTATTGTATAATTATTTTCGGTATTTTTAAATGAAATCATTATCATCTTCTGTTAATAATTTTCTCCATAACTGGAAGGATTTTTCTGCTGCAGCAGACAAAATAACATCCTCAGAAGTACAATTTCCTCTTCAAATTTCCGGAACTCACGGAAGTCTTTTTACTTATTTTTTAAGTGAACTTAGCACTACTGCAAAATTCAAAACCCTGCAGGCAATTCAATACAGTAATTCAAGTAAAAAATCATGTGAATATAAAAGTTTTTCGCAGGATTACCTTATTGTAGTTCCCGGCGAATTTGAAATGAATAACCTTACTCAGGATATAAAAACAATCTTTCCTGAAGCTCAGGTTTTTCTTTTTCCAAGCTGGGGAACAATTCCATATAGACCGGCAGCTCCTGGTTCTTTAGTTTTTGGCCAGAGAGCAGGATTCCTTTCGAAGCTTTTAGAAAAGCAGACCTTTACCACAAATATAAGTCCACGAATTTTTATAATCACACAGCGATCTTTTATGAGCGCTTTACCGCCACCAGAATATACAAGAGGATTTTCCTTTTCGCTTAAAAAAGGTGATTTAATTGACACAGTAAAGATTGCTCAAAAGCTTACAGAAATCGGTTATATAAGAGTTTCAAGGGTAAATGTAAGAGGTGAGTTCAGTCTTCGTGGTGAAGTTCTTGATATCTTTCTTCCACTTGAAGAAAATCCGGTACGAATTGTTTTTGATTTTGATACAATTGAATCTCTTAAAGAGTTTGAAACAGATTCTCAGATAACGCTTAAAAGTAGGGAAAAAATCACAATTTGTCCTACAAAAGAAGTTTTATGGACAGAAGAACTCGTAGAAAAATTAAGAGCTAAACTTAAAGAATATCAGGAAACTGCAATTTCTCCCGATTCCAACAGCCAGCATATACATCTGCCTTTTACAGAGCACGCCCTGCAGTATCAGGAAATGATGCTGGACGAACTTGCTGTGAAAAAAGAAACAGAAGGCGAGGAGTTTTATTATAGTCTCTTATGGGATAATCAATATTCAATTCTTGATTATATTGCTGATAATGCTTTTGTCCTTTTTTATGATTATGACAGAATATTAAACGCAGAACTTGCAATAAATCGTGAATTTTCAGGCATGTACCGCAAAACAAAAGAGGATTTACCGGTTTTACCGCCCGATATGATGCTTTATGAACTCAAATCTTTACTAGAAAAAGTCTCAAGTAGTCTATATTTTAAGACAGTTATAGACGAAAATGAGAATCCGGACTCTTTAATTGCCTTAAAAACAGAACCTTCACGCAGTTTCTTTGGAAATTTGAACTATATGAAGGAAGAGCTTACAAATCTTCAAAACGATGGCTGGAATATCACAATTTTTACTGACAACGATAACCAGCAGCTTCGCATTCATGAAATATTCAAGGACTGGACAGACATTGAAGAAGACGGTATCCGAAAACCGGTTCAACTCATTCCAAAAGCAATATCTGCAGGTTTTAATATCCCAGAAATCAAGCTTCTTTTAATTCAGGAAAACGAAATTTTTGGACGCCGTAAGTATGTTGCAAAATCAGTGAATAAAGCTAAATCTCAGGTTATCGATACCTTTGTTGAGCTTAATCCGGGAGATTACATAGTTCACGTAAACTGGGGAATCGGGCTTTTTCATGGAATTGAACGTGTAAAATCTCTTGGAAATGAGCGTGATTATATTAAGCTTGAATACGCAGATCAGGAGTTTGCGTTTGTACCAATTGAGCAGGTAAATCTTGTTCAACGCTATATCGGTAATGAAGGTGAAAAACCTCGACTTGACCGCATAGGAAGTAAATCCTGGGAAAACAGAAAGAGCAAGGTTCAGAAGGCTGTAGAAGATCTTGCACAAAAGCTTATAGATTTATATTCAAGACGAAAAGCAAGTGTAGGGTACGCTTTTCCAAAAGAAAAGGAATGGCAGTCTGCTTTTGAAGCAGCATTCCCTTATGAAGATACTCCTGACCAGATAACAGTTACAGAAGAAGTTAAAGCCGATATGGAAAAACCTATTCCAATGGACCGTCTTGTTTGCGGAGACGTTGGTTATGGTAAAACAGAAATTGCCATGCGTGCCGCATTTAAAGCAGTTATGGGTGGTAAACAGGTTGCATTCTTAGCACCAACAACAATTCTTGCCGAACAGCATTATGAAACTTTAATTGAACGCTTTAAAAACTTCCCGGTTAAGATTGCACGTTTAAGCCGCTTTGTGCCTGCTGCCGAACAAAAGAAAACACTTTTTAAGCTTTCTATGGGCGAGCTGGATATACTAGTAGGCACTCACAGGATAATCCAGAAAGACGTTCATTTTAAAAATCTTGGCCTGATGATTATTGATGAAGAGCAGCGTTTTGGCGTAAAAGACAAGGAACGCCTCAAGGAAATGAAAAACAATGTAGACTGTCTTACAATGTCGGCAACGCCAATTCCACGAACCCTTCACATGAGTCTTTTAAAAATCCGCGACATGAGTCTTTTAACAACTCCGCCACAAAATCGCCAGCCGATTGAGACTGTTATAGACGAATTTAGCGATGACAGAGTTGCAGCAGCCATAAGACAGGAAATGGATCGTGGTGGACAGGTTTTCTTTTTGCATAACCGTGTTGAATCTTTACTCGAAATCCGACAGAGAATTGAACGAATTGTTCCGGAATGCCTTGTTGATATTGCCCATGGCCAGATGACCAGCCAGGAGCTTGATGATATTTTCCATCGCTTTAAGATGGGTGGTTTTCATGTTCTTATTGCAACTACGATTATCGAAAACGGAATTGATATTCCAAACGTAAATACAATCATTATTGACCGTGCAGATATGTATGGAGTTTCACAATTATATCAGCTTCGTGGCCGTGTTGGACGCAGCGACCGAAAAGCCTACGCATATCTTTTATATCCAAAAGACAAAGCCCTCAGCGAAGTTGCAATGAAACGCCTTCAGGTTATCAGTGATTTTACCGAGCTTGGAAGTGGCTTTAAGATTGCCATGAAAGATATGGAAATAAGAGGCGCGGGGAACCTGCTTGGAAAAGATCAGTCTGGTGATGTATACGCAGTTGGTTTTGATTTGTATATGAGATTGCTCAATGAAGCCGTTAATCGTCTTACAGCACAAAAGGATTATAAACCAGAAAGCGAAGTTCTTATGGAACTTGAATACACAGGATATATTCCAGATACGTATGTAACTGTGCCACAAATCAAAATGGAGATTTACAAGAAGATTGCATCAATTACAACAGATGCAGAATTTGAAGCAATTGTAAATGAACTGTCTGATCGCTTTGGCCCGATTCCTGATGAAGTATCAAGCTTACTGGCCCTGGCAGAAATAAGAATAATCTGCGGCAAACTTTCAATAAAATCAATAAGAGAAAAACAGGGAGAGGTAAAGGTTGAATTTGGCAATACCTCAAATTTCTCAATTGATAAATTCATGAAGCTTATTAAAGATAATCCTGGAACAATTCATCTTAATCCAACAATGCCTAATGTAATGTTCATCAAACTTGGTAAAATCGGCTTAAAAGAAAAATCTGAATTTATACGAGAAAAACTTAGTCAATTGGCATAAGTATGATATAATATAAAAAAATATGGAGGATTCGATATGAAGAAAACCCTTTGGAAATTTAGTTTTATTTTAATTTTGCTAGCACTTTTAACCGGATGTCCCAAACCAAATGATGGTATAACGGACGAAGAAAATAATGAGGATCCACCAAAAACTGAATTATCATTAACACAAAAAATTGCGGCTGCAACAACAAGCATTGATTTTGAAAATGCAGAAATTGAAGAGGATGCCGTAATTTCTAAAACACTTGTTGTTAAGAACCTTAACTTGAATGGTAAAAAGCTCACACTAGAAGCTTCTGGAATAGAATTACAAAACATACAGAATGCCTAGGTTGTAGTTGATAAAAAAGTTGGAGAAGGGGATGTTACCCTTACAAATTGTGCGTCTATCACAAAGCTTGAGATTTGTGGTGGAGGTTCGAACAGTATTCACATTAATAATTCAAAAATTGCTACTGTTGAAGTAAAGAAAGAAAATGTTCGAGTTGCCCTTGAAGAAAAATCGGAAATTGAAGTTGTTAAAGTTGAATCAGCTAATACAAAAATTGAATCCGAAGAAACTATTAAAATTAATGAAATAAGCGTAAGCGAAGTTGTAGACAAAATTACAATTAAGGGTGGAACTGTAGAAAAAGTACAGGTAGCAGCTGCAGAAGAAAGCACAGTCGCTGCAGAAAAAACACAAATCGTAATTGATGGTAAAACAGAAGTAAAAAGTGTTGAAGGAACAAATGATGTTCAATTAACAAAAGAAGCTTTTCAAAGTGGCGCAAATGTAGTTGTAAAGGCTACTGTTCCAGTTGTTACTTATTATGATGAAACTATTGTTTTCCTCTCAAACGGAGATACTACTGGTACTGAATTTGAAGATGAGGATGTTTATTATGAATATGTTTTTGATACAGAATCAAAGGATGAAGAAGTAAATGAAATGAATTTTAAGATTAAAATATATAAGCTTCCTGATACAGTAAAAGTTTTTATCTATGGTGTTTATCCTGACTACGGACCAATGACTCAGGAAATAACTGATAAGAATGATACTACAGATTCTTTAATATATCCAAATTCTGTTTGTATCAAAAACTGGTATGATGCAACTTTAATTCTTAAGAGTGCTGGTCTTGTAAAAGGAACTTTTTCTGCAGACAGAGCATCATTAGATACTGCTGTTTATGATAAAGAATTTGATATAAAAGACTGCGGAATTCCTGAAAAAATTGTACTTCCGGTTTCTCCATATAAACCAGAATTTAAAGTAACACCATCAACAGAAGGAAATGTTATTACGCTTACATTTAATGACAGTGATGATGCACAAAATCCTGATAAATATATTTCAAGTACAATTCAGATTCATCAAGGTACAAAACAAAATGATAAATGGATTTTTAATCTTGATAATCTGATTTTTTATAATGATGAAAATAAAGAGAAAACCATAACTTACTTAGATTCTTTTGTAACACCAGGAAAAGAATATGCATATTTCTTTCAGGTACAAAGATATAATTCTGTAGATGAAGAAGATTATGTAACAGTAACTGCAACTGGTGGCAAGGGGGAAATTGAATTTTCCGCAGAAAACTCTACATCAGATAATGGTATTAAACTTACAATATCTGATGCTTTGTATTTAGATGGATTTAATACAAACAACCCAATTTTCAGATATTATGAAAACGAAGAAGATGAAGATGCATTCAATGCAAAAATTGAGCATTTTAGAACAGATGATGGAAAGCTTCTTCCAATCGTAGACTATTATACAGCTAAAGGTACAAGTTATACTTATAAAGCAAAATATGAATTCTGGAAAAATGAACCACATATAATTTATAGTCCAATTATAAAACCTTGCACTATAAAAGCTACTGTAGGAGTTGGCGAACCAAAAATTACAAATAATGTATCTGGAAGTGTAGTTGATGATTGTCCTATTGAAGTAACTGATGAAAATGGACAAATTATACAAAGATCTGTAAAACTATTTACATTTGATGAGCCACCTCAAATTGGGGTAAATTCATTAGTTGATAATGCAACGTATAATATTACATTTACTTATGAATATTCTTATCAAGATGGTGACACTCATGTAACAGTAATAAATGGAGTTATGTACGACACAATTAAATCAGATGCAATGATTAAACGAAATAATATTTCTGACTGGACAAGATATTCAAATCCACATACTTATAAATATACCCAATATAATGTATTTATAAGATATTCTAATAAAATTGAATATGAATATTTTTCAAATGAAGAGTTACCAGGAATGGCAGATATTATCAGATAAATACTAAGAATTCTTAAATAAAGCGGTTAAATCCCTAAAAATCCTCAAAAATAGGGCCTTTTAACCGCCTTTTTTCCACCTTTTCACCTATTACATAACTACTCATAACGCATATTCTGTCTACCTATGCAAGCATATTTATGCCCTTTTAGTAGAATCGGAGAGCGCTAAAATATCTTATACACCTTATTCTTCCCACCAAGATAGTTATTCGAAACACCATCATCTTCATACAATTCAAATGGTTCACAAGTGCCGTTATTATCAGGGAATCTAAGGGATTTTATGGAGTTATTTTCATTTACAGGAATTACACAGCCTTCTTTTACAAATAAAGGAATCTTATCAATTGGAGCATCACAGTCTAGCCATTTACCGCCATTGTATTTCTGACCAGTCCACCAGTCGTACCAGGCGCAATCTACAGGTAAGTAAACTCTACGGATTTTTGGGGTATTTATGGCTGAACCCTGTTTATCATAATACATAGGTTTTATTACAGGGCAAACCATAATAGAAGGCCCGAACATAAACTGATCACTTATTTCTACCGTTTTAGGATCATTAAATTGGGTAAAAAGAGGTCTTATAAACTGTTCATCATCCTTCCACACTTTACCCGCAATAGAATAAATATATGGCATGAGCGTATAACGAAGCTTAATAAAATCGGTTATTGCATTATAAAATACATGAGATTCATCATCAAAAGCCCATGGCTCTCTACGGCAGTCGGTACCATGTGCACGGAACATTGGTAAAAAAGCACCTAACTGCAGCCATCGTGTATATAACTCACGGTAAGAAGGATTTTCTACAGTATTATCATAATCTCCGTTCCAATACCAGTTTATGCCCTTTTTAACAAAAAATCCGCCGATGTCAAAAGTCCAGAATGGAATACCTGAAAGACTAAAATGAAGTGCTGCTAATAGCTGATTTTGTAAAGTTTCCCATGACGCACTTGTATCTCCGCTCCACAAGGTTACTCCATATTTTTGACTTCCTAAAACTCCGCTTCTTGTAAGTATAAGCATTCTTCGTTCTGGAAAATCACTCTTCTGGCCTTCATACATGCCTTTTGCGTGATAGTATCCATAAGCATTTGACTTTTCTAACGGCATTATATTCTGGGCATTTTGTAAGTATTCTGCAAATTGGAGCTCTTCTGGTGGAATTTCGTAGTGGTTCCATTCAGGAGTACTAGGTTCGCTTGAGTCACACCACCAGCTTTCAACACCAAAATTGGATAACCCTTCCCTAGCCTGTTTCCAGTACAGTTCCCTCGCCTTTTTATCAAACGAATTACAGATATTTACACCTGGTAATAAACAGTTATTTTCAAGCATTTCCTTGTAATTCTGACATTTTTCGTCCATGCTTGGCCAGATTGATATCATAAAATGAACGTTATTCTTTGCTAGCGTTTGGATCATTATATCTGGAGTTGGAAAACGAGATTTATCAAAAGATTTTTGCCCCCACATACCGTCTTCCCAGCTTAGCCAGTCAAGAACTATACAGCTTAAAGGTATATCTCTTTTTTTGAATTCAGCAGCTACATTTAATATCTCTTCTTGAGTTTCATAACGCTCCTGAGACTGTACATATCCAAAAGCCCATTTAGGAGGAATGAGCGCTTTACCAGTAATTTGACGAGTACATTTTACAATATCAGATTTTTGCAAAGGCGCAATAAAATAATAATCAAGATAATAATCTGCTGTAGTATAAAAATACGTAGAATCAGTATCACAAAAAATTGAAGGACTTTGAGTAGAA
>Ga0247609_10002007_pt1 | contig 22502 bp, 15 predicted proteins | sample 172DNAGHGlowgp2_FD_193487 | JGI IMG/M metagenome (GOLD analysis project Ga0247609, IMG submission 193487) | Sheep rumen microbial communities from Palmerston North, Manawatu-Wanganui, New Zealand - 1728 DNA GHGlow gp2 | ecosystem: Host-associated > Mammals > Digestive system > Stomach > Rumen ...
TGCCTCGTTCCGCAGTGTAAGGATTGGCAACCTGCTGTCCGTTGACATATAGTTTCACGGTGCCGCTACCCGAAGCAGTGACAGTGACGGCTGTTTCAGTCGTCTGTGTTGATACCACAGGCACCGCCGAATAAACAAGTGCTGGGACGGTGATGGTCTTAGTCTCGCTTTGGCTCATGACCTTTCCGCTCTCCTTTGCTGTTGCATAGGCCGTGATGGTGTAAGTGGAATTGCCTCGTTCCGCAGTGTAAGGATTGGCAACCTGCTGTCCGTTGACATATAGTTTCACGGTGCCGCTACCCGAAGCAGTGACAGTGACGGCTGTTTCAGTCGTCTGTGTTGATACCACAGGCACCGCTGAATAAACAAGTGCTGGGACGGTGATGGTCTTGGTCTCGCTTTGGCTCATGACCTTTCCGCTCTCCTTTGCTGTTGCATAGGCAGTGATGGTGTAAGTGGAATTACTACGCGAAGCAATGTAAGGATTAGATACTGCTTGACCATTGACAAATAGAGTCACAGTGCCATCGCCCTCAGCAGTTATGGTTACTGAATACTCAGTCGTTTGAGTTGATATCACAGGAATTGCTGTGAATTCCAATGCTGGAATAGTGATGTCCATCGTCTCACTCTGACTCATATTCTTGCCATCTTCTTGGGCAGTCGCATAAACTGAAATGGTATAGTCCGTTTCTCCTCGGTAGACAATGTAAGGATTTGCAACAAGTTGTCCATTATGATATAGTTTCACGGTACCATCACCCTCAGCGGTTATAGTTACTGTGTTTTCATCAATCTGAGTGGTAATCACGGGTATAGCAGTATCATCGAGGCTAAGAGCGAGGCGCAAGCCTAGATATGGGTCTTTAGTATTATTGGGTACGCCATATTGGCGAGAAGATACTCGGCAATTTAATGCATAGCCTGCAAAGCCTTCTTGACAGCAACCGCCGCGATATATACGGAATCTCCCTGATTCAGGACCAGTTGGGTCAATCTGTGCTTCATTAGTATAAACGCCATACCAGTCCTGACACCACTCAAGCACGTTTCCACTCATGTCATACAGCCCCAATTCATTTGATGCCTTCTTGGCAACAGCATGTGTCACGTCGCCACTGTTGTCGGAATACCAAGCCACATTATCGATGTTATTGCTGCCGGCATACTTATAGCCATTACTCTTGTTTCCACCACGGGCGGCATACTCCCACTCGGCCTCGGTAGGCAGACGGAAAACTTTACCTGTTAAATTGTTCAACTTAGTGATGAACACCTGGCAGTCATCCCAGTTCACATTCTCGACAGGACATTGCAAATCATTCCAATTCAATGCGGGATTGGTGCCCATTACCGCCAGCCACAATTCCTGTGTCACTTCGGTTTGGCCAATATAGTAATCAGACAACGTCACTTGATGATCAGGGTACTCGTTGCTGGATATATCTGATGAGCCCATTGTGAACGTGCCACCATTCACAGCTACCATTGTAAAGTTTACACCATTGACGGTAAACGTCTTTGCATCAATTCCCCCGCCATAGATTATATCAATCACAGCGTTGATGTCGCCGATGTTAATCTCACCATCATCATTAACGTCGCCATTATTATCAGCGATTCCTCCTAAGATTATATTAATCACAGCACTGACATCACTGATATTAACTTCACCATCTCTGTTTACATCACCCTTAAACTTAATGACAACACGGTTCTGGCTGATGTGATCAGTCTGGATATCACTGGGAATCTTGTAATTGGCATGACCCATCATTGCTTGAAGCGACACGGCTGCCAGCACAAGTGATATAATTAGTAACAAGTGTTTCATAGTTGATATATGTTTATTGATAGGCAAATAATATTACGTTAATAAGAAACTATGTGCTGTGCAAATTGTTAATTAACAACAATTTATAGGTAATTATAATATAGTAATTAAATCCCCCAAAGCACAAAATATACGCAAATTACGTGATTTTTCTTGGAGTATGCAAGCCTTTCCCCAAAGATTTTGTCAAAGACAAACACACATTGGTGTCAGTCATGTATTTATTTGCTTTTTCCCGCCATAGAGCTTAATCTCTATCGTAAATCAAGTCACCTGGAGTTTGTTTTAGCAACTTGCTCATCACCACGCGCACTGTCGCTACAGTAGCTACAATTACGATAATTATAGAGAGCAAGGTCTTAATGCTCCATAATGACAGATAATTGAACTCACCATCCTTTAGCACGCCAAAAATAGGCAGCAACAATTGTATCAACCACGCAACCCCTAATGCTAAGATTACGGCAGAAACAACAATAGCCAATAAGATGAGCACATAAACTCGAATCAATTCATCAGAGCCCATACCAAAAGCCTTGAATGTTCCTAAATTGTGCTTTACTTTCTGGAAATAGCTCTGTAACATATTGACGATAAACATAATTATACATATGATTGAGAAAACAATCATCGCAAGCGAAAGGATGTTGGCCATCACGCTGACAGCATTAAAATTCTCCTTTGAGTTTACTTGAGACATCTCAATCTGCACATTGTATTGTTCCTTAGCGAATTTCTCAAAAGCGCGAATTGAATCTAGATTATTGAAATTTACTGACACAAACGAGCTTAAAGTCAACGTAAAATCAGATGAATTGTAATCATACAATCGAGATACTTTATCCGTTGGGAATGTTTTCAGGATTTGAGCGTTCAATTCTTGATAAACCTCGAGAGGTGATTCGTTGGTGCCAATATAGATTGACATCATTTTGCCAGGTTTCCATGATTGAAGCTGAGGTTGAGGATCCTCTAGTATCTCAAGTGTGGATTTGAGAGTATCTGGAACCAAACCTGTAACCTTCTCCTCAAAGTCTACCACGCTTGGATCAATGTAGTACAGCAACTTGCGCTGATACTCAATATTGTTAAGATTAAGAGGATATGTGTTGTCATTATTATACTGTTCGTAAAAGAACTTGGCAGCAATGATGTCCATGTTCATTGGCAGTCGTCGCACAACGCCTAAAACTGGCACCGGTGCAGCCGCAAAATCACCTTCAATCATACGAACTCCACAAGAGTCAGCTCCACGACTGAAGGACAAATAATTAATATATGCAGGAATGTTATCCTCGGTATACCCCAATTTATAAAGCACATCTCGCGTGAGAACAAAGCCATAAGTTTCGTCTTGCAAAAGGCTGTCGGATATAGCGCATTCTGCAACTACATTTTCTGGACTAAGTATCGCATGGACGAGCCCACTATTCAGGCGTTCAAAAAAACGACACTGTAGATAGTGAATTCCACCATCTTTTCCAAGCATACTCAAAGAGAAATAGTTATCGCTTTGCACATCACTAAAGCCATAGTGCTGCTGAATATCTTCTTGGGCTATCGCTTCACGGAAGTCATCAAAATTGTCTTTACCAAATCCGTTTGAAATATTCACCCAATTGGTGAAAGGATCGTTCATTTTTTCAGACAGATATATCATGCTGCCGTTGCTAAAGGAGATGGACAGGAATGTAGCTGCAAGAACAGCTGTTAGCAACCAAAGGTTGAACCATTTTTTGCCTAGTACTACTCCGCTTTCGCGTTCGGCCAATAATTTGAGATATTCGTTCAAAAGATTCTTCATAATCAATAATTATTTCTTTCTTAGAAACATTTCAAATTCATTACGCTCAAACGTCTCGAACCCATTACTCCATCTATTGCGGTCTGCATCAACTGGAGTATAGACACAACTCTCATCAATCACACCATAGGCAATATCCTCATCATTCTCATGTTGTTTCGCTCTAATTCTCTTGCGAATCTTAACGATGACATCGGCAAAAGATACCGCCAAGTGCATATCATGACTCACGATAATTGCAGAGGCACCTTGCTGATCATCAAGTTTCTTGGCAAGGATTTGCATAACCCTAACAGCATTTTCGGCATCAAGATTACCCGTCGGCTCATCACCGAATAACACAGTAAAATCAGGCAAAATTGCACGAGCAAAGGCTAAACGTTGCTGCTGACCACCAGAGAGCTCTTGTGCCATTCGCTTTTCATCAATGTGATCTAAGCCTAAATCATCCAGGATCTCTTTTGTGCGTTTAAAACAGTCTTCTTTGCCATACCCTTGAAGCATACGAGTGAAAGCAGTATTTTCAAAGGCAGTGAAATTGCGCATGAGATTAGTACTCTGGAAAATGAAACTATAGTTCCTGAGTCGGAATGCTGAAAGTTGCTTATCGCTTTTATGTCCCCACATCGACCTTAAATCAACCTTTTTATTGGCTGATTCATAGAAATCAAAAACAACATTCGTATCAGGAACAATGGTATTGTTCATCATTCCTAGAGTTTCAAGTATTGTACTTTTGCCAATACCTGATTCCCCCACTATGAAAATTTTCTTACCACGAGGAATCACAAGGTGGTTGATTTCAAGCACCACCTTGGAGACCCCTTCGCGATAATTTTTATCATAAGAGCATCTAAGACCTTTTATTTCAAAGAGGTTCTGTATCAAAGCCACAATAATGAATAATTCATTGATTAGGGAAGATCTTCAACAGGAATCCAATAATACTTGGTATTATTGATTTCAAGTGAATACTTGTATGTATTATCTTTCTTAATATTCTTCAGGTTGTTGAATTTTTTCTGGAAGTTATTGACTATCGCTAAGAAACTAGCTTGGTCAACTGCTTTTGGATCTTGAATTTGTACCAAAGTTGGACCCTTAAGGGTAGTTGTGCTCACGTTAAGTCCAGTAATCAAGTTCATGATCTCTTGAGAACTCTTACTATCCATTTCAGCAGGTGTTATATCAGGAACCATACTGCGGATAAGGGCTTTAATCGCATCAACATATGGTTTGCGATCATTTAGCTTGGCCGCATTATTTACTGGTTGTAAACGGTCGATTAGCGTTGTTAACTCATCATTAGAAATATATATTACAGGTTTCCAATAATCACGATCACTTGCATCTTTCTTTAGAGTGTAGCCCGCAAAAGAAACGAGCGAGTTAGAACGCTTAATCAAGTCATATATTTTGTCACCAACCTTGCTTCTCAAGAAATTAGCATCTATAACACTTTCCTGGTCATGTTGGTTGGTCACATTCGCATCAAAGATAACATCGATCTGATCCACGAGTGCTTGCTTAAATAGGTTCAAGTTTTTACGGATTAATGCGGACAATTGACCTGCAGGCATATCTTCTCCAATCTTGGCGAAACGCGTTGTGCCCACATAGAATTGATGTTCTAAGTCTGTAACTAAGTCATAGCCTCCTTCCACTTGCTTAAATTGTAGCTTGACATTTCCCAAGGCTTTATACTTCAGTTCCAGATTATCTTTTATGAAGCCATTCATCTGGCTATTGAACAACAACCATGGTTGTGCATTATTGCGGCGCACTTGAAAAGCCATGAGTTGCACATTGTTATTTACCAACTTATGGGTTATGCCTGCTTCACTCATGCAACGAGTATCATCAAGAGCATTGCCGCAGTCACCAACTACAAGAATTAGGTTGCCCTGATTAGCATTATACCCCATCTTGTTCATGTCTAAAGCGGTTGCAAGTCCTTGGAATAGGGCTTCGGTGTGTGTGTGGTCATTGGGAGCACTTTTGATACCATATTTGCCGCCTGTATCAAGCATATTGGACCAGCGAGGATCCTTTACTCCTTGCAATGGCGTGTATTCGATCATATATTGACCGTCATCGTAATCACGATAGATGACGACACCAATTTTAATCTTATTGTTGTTCTTGTCATTGTCAGTACGGAAAGATTCACAGCCTTCAAGTATCGCATGCTTTACTGCAGGATAATAAACCCCCATAGAAGTTGTGCCGTCAATGACAAGAATTAAGTTCACCTGTTGCAGATTATTCAAAGCATTTCGTTTTGCCTCATTAATATCCCTCTGCATCTCAGCCGCCTGTTGTATGTTACCTCCAGCGGTTGCAATAGTGGTGCATTTGTACACATTATCGTTGTGTGAGTCATTATCAAGGATAGGGTAACGCATCACATTTCTATTCATGCGATATTGGGTAAATTTGTTCTTGTCCTCGTTATTCTTGTTACCATAGTTGATTTCAGCACTTCTATTGCTTAAATTCTTGTCCGAATAAACAATAGCACCCACGCTATGCAGCTTAAAGTAATTGACATCATCAGGATTCCAGTTAGGTTCAAGGCATGAGCGCTGGTTCCAGGGAATATAAGAACTCTCACTTACCCATCCATAAAGAACCTGCTCTGATATGCCTGCCATCTTGTACTGCTTTGCTAGCAGAACGAGTCCGTTTGCTCGCTTCATAATGAAATAGAAGTCATAGCTTGAGGTTAGATTTCCAATTACATTAGTCTTATCGGGAGAAGCATAAAGTTTGCCCAATGATTGATCGTTCTGTGATGTCTTATCTAAGTTGGCAACAATCAATGCTTTATAATAAATGCCTTTATCATTGGTGGGACAAGTGGGCCACAATAGGAGGTGGTCCATTTGAATCCAACCGCGAGACTTGGCATTTGCTGTAATCTTTGGGAAAGTTCCGCCTTCATCTGAATAAACTAGGGCATAATTGCCAGAAATCTTGGCAATGCGCACTTTCTCGTTAAAGTCGAGCTTACTGTAAGTTGAGCCACCACTAGGATTAGAGTAAGTCGTATTATTTGCACGGTCACTATAAGCTATCCAGTATTTGTTAGTCTGAGTACTCTGGCCATAATTAGATGAACTTGTAACACTTTTGGCTTCGGTTTCAGTTATAACACGTTGCAAATATACTTTTGGTTGACATACTTCACACTTGGCAGGCAATTCGACTTGAGCATTAGAAATAACATATGAAGTGCAAGCCAACAAAAATATGAACAAATATTTTTTCATAACAGTTTAATATGGTAAAATCGTGATATTACTATTGATAGAGCATACATTCTTGTCGCCGAATGGTTTACCATCCTCGTAATTCAGATTATCAATGTCTTCCTGATTACAAAAAACATTGAAAGCTAAATCTTGGTTTTTGAACTTGGCGATATCAAGAACAAAATAGACCCTACTGATAATGTTCTCATTATCGCCCAATGTCCAAAATAGGGAGCCAATATAAAAATTAAGGTTTACCAACGCATATTTGATGTAACCATAACTTTCAAAATCATTTTCGGACAATAAATCAATAATGGCTTCAGCATCAATCTCTGAGTCCACGTCATGCGAATTCATCTCTTGCAGTTCGTTCATGAGTACTCTCTCAAAATCGTCTCGATTATCATTTCCGCTTGGTAACACCTTTACAATAATTGGGTTATGACCATTTGACATATAAAAGATTGCAACATTGTCAAACTGCACCGCATCACGATAAGCCTCACGAAGTTTATCTGATAACCTATCAATTGGAGTGGAAACATCATGGGCTATATAAATAAAGGTATAGTTCTTGCTGGCATCGTCATCTTGAGCCGAAGCTGTTATCATGCATGCAAGAGTAAATAATAATATATATAATGTTTTCTTCATCTTGTTACTAATAATATTTCAATCAGGATACGTCACTGCGAAATGAATGCCGTTGACCTTATTATTGCTATCATAACTTAAAGACACCACACGAGCCGATTGCCAAAGGCCGAAATTCAACTTATCATAAATATCATTGATTACCTGAGGCTTAACATCTCCTGAACGTAATCCAGAGAAAGATAGATTAATCTGCTTGGCTATTAATGGGTGGCGTTGCTTATCATCAGGATAACGCAATTTGGAATCGTGGTTTTGGAACATTGACGCGACTTGGGTAACAGATAATTTGGGCTTATCAGTTACCGGTTTGTCATTGTCAACCTTATTGGTCAAGTTATCAACCTTTTCAAAGCCTGAAACAATTGTCTCTGCTTTGGCTGAAAGTTCTCCATTTCTTTTTGCAATGGCATAGACTGTCACTGAATGCGTGTCGGGTGCCACATCTTTAAAAGAACCTGTGCTGGACGTGACCCAACCTCTTTTGCCTTGATTAAATGTATATGTGACATTAGTAAAAAGGGGAATATCAGAAGCAATTACTGAAAAAGAGTATGTCCCATTGGCACTTGCGACAGGGTTACGAGAAACTCTAACCTTCATGTTTCCATCTGGTGTTCTTTTTGTTGTGTCAGACGATGACTGTACCTTAGAAGCGCCAGTTTTCTCAACTTCTGTATTTGATCTTTTGTTAACGGCCGAAAATAATGAATCTGTTGAGTCTGTCGTTCTTCCTTTAATCTTTTCAAGACCACCTGTTGTTAAGAAGCCACTGGCAGCAGCAACAAGTCCAACAGCAATAAGCCCTAGTATTTTTATCTTTCTTTTCATAGCCTTTGTGATTGGTTATTGTTTAACTCGCAACTGTATCTCGCATATGCGATTCATCTCGTCATATTTGAGTCCAGTTACGGTAACAGATTTCCATATGCCCAAGTCGATATGATCAAACACGTCTTGCATGACTGCCAAATTTTCGTCTTCGTTATCAAGACCAGAGAAGGACATCTTATAGTTTGGCGCAAAAAAATTGTTCTCACCAACCCCCAACAAACTATTATCACGTTTGTCTATCAATTTCTGGACTTGAGTTATAGTAAGTTTTTTGCTCACAGCACGTTGTTTGATAAATCCAGTGCAATCACGCATTGCAGTTGCAATCGTTTTGCCGTCTTTCGTTGCTATAGCCCGTACACGATAGCATCCTCCGCCATCATTGTCGGGTGAAGGATCCAGATCTGAAAACAGTCCATCTTCTGATTTAGCAACAACTTTATCTTCAAATGGCATCAGGATTTCATATGACACGCTGGAACTTGGTGGGGCGAAGCGCACTTTAACACGGTAATTATATTTTTGTTTTTTTTTGTCAAAGGTTGCTTTCATGACTTCCTTGATTTCCATTTTGTTGAGATGGGCTTCTTCGGGGCTAAGATTAATCGAATCATCTCCCACAACAATTGTATTTTCTATCGTGTCTTGAGGAAGGCTATCGGTGCCTTGAGAACAGCTTGTTAGAATTGATGATCCACTCCAGACTAACGAAATGGCAATAAATAATGAGACAACTGATCCTAATGCTTTAGGTAGCAATAACATCCCTTTAGGCGTTAGCAGGTTCATGTCCTCATTATCATGTATCATATTATAAGTCTTTCTATTCATGTTGTTTGTTGAAAAAATATAATCAGAATTTATACATTACTCCTAAATTCACATTAAATGTCTGGCGATGCACCTTTTCAAGGGAATTGAAGAGAGACCTCAATTTTTCCCCTTCTGTTACAGTGTATGAAACCAATTCCTTGGCACTATTGTCTACGCCCTCATTAAGATTCATGAAGCCATATTGATAGTTTGCTCCCATGTCAAGTAGGATGCTCTTAATCAATTTAATTCTAACGCCTACTCCTATAAAGCCATCAATAGTATAAGATAAGAGTGATTGCTTAATATCAGAAACAGAATTAAGCTCCCTGTTTTTACCAAAATTGTTATAAATGATGCTATTGTCGTCCCCCCAAGGTCCATCTAAAACAAGATTTCCATACTGTGGGTACACTCCCCATATATCGGCTATTGCTTTCACATCATCAGTCTTACTTGATAAATTCATGAAATTTTTTAGACCTACTTGGACATAGACCGAGTAAGACCGTGCTATCCTATAGTCTATGTCTAAATATATTGGAATCACTAAATCGGTTGTTTTCACCGACTGTTCAATACTGGAGAATTTGTAATGGCGCACATAATCATCTCCGTCCACGTCTGCTACCCCACCTGAGGTCTGATATGAATAGTCTAAACCACCCATTGAAAAAGACATCGAACTAATTGAGCATGCAAGGCCCGAAAAAACGCCAAACTTTATTTTTCCAGAAGACGGGAAGATGTAGCCGAAGTCTACTCCAAAATTCAATCCTTTTCCACCTGTTCCTCCCTCTCCAAAATTATAGAAATGCCCTAAGCCGATTTCTAATCGGGGTTTCACTCTCCAATGAGTGGGACGGAATTTGAAAGAATAAAGCTCTGCGGTCCCTGGCTTTTTGATAACTGTCATATTGGCATCATCGTCATAGTAGGTAAAATTAGGATTTGCAGGAACTAATGATTGGTCAAATGAGTTGAAAACCAGTTTTTTATCGTTGCATAAAACCTCTTTATCCCTCGGTGATGTATACTGTACTGCAGCATAATGTTCGGGTAACCTCTCAATATGGCTGTCGATACTACCTTCAATCGATTTAATATAAACCCGTTCACTGATTTTGTCCATTGCAACTGATACCGTTATCTTATGGTCTGCCCCTTCATAGTATTCTTTTGAGGAGAGGAGAATTCCATCAGTGTCGGTATAGAGAAGTGACTTATCGAAGTGGATATCCACTAGCCAGTTATCATTGTCGTTATAAATATTTCCGTGGGTGATGTTCTTAACGTCAATCTTTGGACTGCGGCCACGTCTAACTAGCAAGTCGGCATAGTCTCGTACAGAAATAGTACTTTTTTCAGATAAACCTAGTAAATCGTTATATATCATCATTGAGTCTGAGGCAAATAAGTCCATGAAATTGGATGCTTCCTCATAATCGGTCATATCTGAATAGTTGTCATAATTCTCGATTAGACGTAATGCGTTCAAAAGGAACTGTCGCTCTTGAGCGATAGTTAGACTCTCATCTGTTTGGGCGTTTACAATAAGAACAGAAACGAGCAACAGACCGCATGATACTATATTTTTAATCGTATTCATAGGGTTAACGGACAATTACTCTTTTAACATCTCGTTTGTTTCCTGCAACCACTTCCACAAAATAAACTCCACTTACCATTTCTGTAAGATTGAGCTGTTGTGAGCATGATGTGACAGATGGTTGTAGAATTTGTTGCACTTGTTGACCCTGGACATTGTAGACATTAATAGAAATGTCTGTCGGTTGGTCAAATGTTAAACTCAATTCATAACCATTCAATATAATGCAATCGCTAATTGAAAGTTCTTCTACACCAGAGCTTTCTTCATACATACGGACGTAATTACGAGGGGCGTTATTAGTATACTCTGAGAAATCAAATTCCTCGTCTTTGGTTCCAGAGACACTAATTCGTCCGCTTGTCACATTGGAGCCATCAGCATAATGCCATTCAGCAATTGCCCAGATGTTTCCATCAGACTTATTGAAGTCTTCTTGTCTCATCTGATAATATCGACGGTTCACGGGTTCACTTAAGTGAGTGACACCATTTTCCTCGTAGCCAAAACGATAAGTATAATCATAGGTGTCACTGAACAATGATTCATCGTCCAATCCAGTTCCCGAGTCTTTTACTATTAGCGTATGTGATTGGCCATTTCCCTTACGAATAAGTTCAATGGGAGTAATAGGTCTCCGGTATATCATGACCTCTTTCGTATAAATTGCATCTACCCAATCTACATTATTCGGGCCATTTTGAGATACTAATACACGGTAATTTTTATTTTCAGTTGACATACTATTCCCTGTGGTCATGGTAGAATTGCCTTCTATCTCAGCGCTCTCGCCAGAGGCATCACCAGACCATTGATAATGCCAAATATTTAAGTAACCACCAGTGGCCACATTGTCAACAGAAACATAATACTTATTGCCCTCTCTTACTTGATTACCTTGCATCTCATGATTTTCATTTTTAACAACTAGTTCATTAGGCAGGATAATTTCAGGCCACACATTTACATTGTAGTCTAACGTGATAATGCTACCAATGTTATTTCCGATACTATTTGTAGCTGTTAGTGTGTATGTCTGTTCAACTGTATACCCATGAGCAGTTTTTGCGGTTGTCCTAAGATCTTTGCTGTTAGACCCGTTTAACGTCTCGGTATGGGAAGTGCCATTCTCATCTATCCAGGTCCTGGTCCAGACATAGGTCCACCCATTGGGGTAACCGTTTATAATATCTGACTCAAGTTTGATCTCGTCGTCAGCAAGGAAGTCGGTTTGGCTCAATGGTTTTTTCTCAACTGAGCCTCGCATGTAGGCCTTTAGATTTAGTTCTCGAGTCACACTTGTAAGTTCATTAATAGCTTGAAATGAAATTGTGTATGTGACAGGACTTGTAGCAGTAAAGCTAGGGACCATAAAGACAGCTTCCATGTTATGATCATTCAAAATTGAGCCTTCAGTGTTCAACCATTGGCAGGTCCAATCACCTTTTCCGCCTTGTGCAGAACCAACAAGGGTTATCTCGTCTCCTGCAAAACACTCGGTGATTGTTGCTTCATTATATTCAGCATGGGCTGAGACAATCGGCTGGGGCCATATATTTATCAAAAACTCATGCTCCTCACTGAACATTAGGTCTCCATCGCTACCTCGATTGAGGATTATAACTGGAATCCTTACTGGATACATTTCTTCTTCACAAGGAAATATAAACTCACTATCTGAGGTTTCGTTTTTATTATTCCATTTATATGTCCATCCATCTGGATTACCACCAGTTGTCTCAATTCCAAGAGTTATATTCTCTCCGATGATGGCATCTTTTTGCCATGTCTTATTACCATCGATTTCACCGATGGCCGATACGGCAGGATAAGTATTGACAACAAAATGTTTTTTATCGTTGAATACTTTCGAGCCTAAAGTATAGGAAATGTCAACTGTAACAGTATCTGATTTCATAATCTCGGGATTGTTACCATGGTCTTCAGTCACATAATAATAGGTGCTCTCGTTGCCTGAAACATCATTTCCAGACCAACTGAAGGACCATTCCCCTTCTCCCTCACAAGAGATAGCAAGTGGCATTCCCTCATGTCCATCACGGCCATAAATTACATTTATGATCGAATCGTTATTGCTCTGCCAAGCACGGAAATAATAGACTTGTACCGTGAACGTCTTTATTTCATCATACCACCATGTTTGGGGATCATCATCGCTGACAGACTTATTTTTTATGTGAACCTTAACGTTGTCAGTTATGGCACTTGCACCCGCCTCATATGTAAAGTCATGTTCAGTGCAATCACTACCAATCCATTCATAGGTCCATCCATTTGGATTACCTCCGTTTGTCTCTATCTCAAGTTGCTTGGTGTCATTAATCCAAATGTATACAATATCATCATCAGGGTTCTTTTGTACTTCAGGCTTTGGATATACATTAATAGTGAATGTGAATGTTTTAGGAGAATACAATTCAACATTATCGACTTTATTAGTGACAATTACGCTAACTTGGTGTGATTCTTTTTCATTAGAAGTATTATGAATACTAAAGGTTGCTTTTTCAGGATGCTCCTCATCCTGGACAATCCCTTCGGTTGACCATTCATAAGTCCATCCATTGCTAGCTCCTCCATTTGCAATTATACTTAATTCTGCTGGCGCTCCTCCATCAAATATGTTAATCTCTTTCACCGGCATCTGTGATACGCTAGTGTCCTCATAGATATAGATATCAAAAGTAAATGTTTCATCATACCAAACAGTTTTATTGTCATCTGAAGTATTTGTAATATTCACTGTAACTGTGTGCCTTCCAATTTCCTTATCTTGATAAGAATTATATACACAGACGCTATCCGTTCCAAGCGCAATAGGTCCTTCATACCATGAATACTTCCAATTGTCGAGATTTCCGCCCTCTGTGGAAATCTCAAGTTTACATGAGTCTACTTTAAGAATATGAAACACAGAGCTACTTTGATAGTCGGCGATAGGAACTTCATTTACTTTTACTGAATAATTAAATGATGTATCAGCCCAATGTTCGGGTGCTTCAGGGACAGCATTGAATACATCAACAGAGATGTCATAAGTTCCAGCAGCATTAAATGTAGATGTTATCTCGTTTTTATCATCAGGATTAACAAAATTAGTTCCAGTCCACACAAAATGCCAGCCATCAGGTTCATAGCCTCCAGTGGGATAAGGCAAAAATGTTGTGACATCAACTGTGCCGTTTTGATCTAAAACAACCTCAAAATCCGTTGTTTCAGGAGCTATAATCGTTGGTATGTCATAAACTATAAAATGAACCGATGATGTTCCTGTTATTGGCGTCTGCTCGACACTGTCTACAGCGTACCAAATAGTATATTCAAAGAGATATTCATATTCATTGTCTGAATTTTGTCTATATGAATATGTTTTTAGCGGTATTGTATTTCCATTAATCAAATAACAATTATCAGTTCTCCTTTCTACGTTCAAGGGGCCACCTGGTATATCTTGTATGCCACGCATATTGGTCACTGTGTAGTTTGCGCTAAATGCTGTGATCTTACCAGTACTAACAGAAAATTCACTTTCCTCGACCTGAAGTACCACTTCTGCATTTGTTATATCATAATGGAGTGAACCATCTTGACTAATAATATCCATATACCCATTAGTAGAAGTAATCTCCGGTATCACTTGAAGTTCAAAGGCATGCATTTCTAAATATACTGTTGATATGAGAAATGCAACAATGTAGAAGCGGGTTGATATTTTAATTAAGTGTTTCATAAACAATCATTATAATAAGAATTGTATTAATGCGCCAAGGCCAAAACCACTAAGTATAATTGTTAACCATAAAGCGATTTCCTTGCTAAACGAAGTTTTGTCTTTTGGAAAAGGGGTGGTATTGCCATCGCTTTTTTTGATATCTTCAAGAGAGGTATTCTTGGGTATTATCTCAGCGTTTGGAGACGGCTGTATTAGCTTTAAATTATGATTATCATTCTGCACTGGTTTGAGAACTGGTTTAATTTTTGTTCTCTTCTTTCTAGGCCTTTGGTTTGGTATAAGAATCTCATCAATGGCTGCTCTGAACTCAGCAGCTGATTGATAACGATTTTCTTGATTCTTTTCAGTGGCTCGCGCAACAATGTTTGCTAGTATCTTATTTTGAATATCCTGAACTGGGACTCTCTCATTCAATTGCTTGCTCATCAACTCAGCTTGTGTTGATCCTTGGAATGGCAGATGTCCAACCAGCAGTTGAAATAGCATTATGCCGACAGCATAGATATCCGTTGTCCAATCTTGTTGATCTATTTCGCCTGAAACGAGTTCTGGAGCAGCATAGTTAGGCTTGCCGATGAATGTGCCTATATTGGTCAATTGGTTCTCATTCGGACTGTTTTTTGCTGAGATTGATTTCGCCACGCCAAAATCAATAAGTTTGATTTTTCGATCACTTGTAATTACTACGTTGCTAGGATCAACATCTCGATGAATGTAACCTTTGTCATGTAATGCCATAAGCCCAGAGAGAACATTTTTGATAATCTGAACCGCAAACAAATCACGGTTCTTATTATATAATTCATACATTTCTTGAGCATATGCAATCGGAACATTTTCGTTATCAGTGACTTTACCATTAAGCAGATCCAGCAATCGAACTCCGTGAAGGAGCTCACTCACCACATGATTGCGAATTATTACTTTTCCAGTGCTATTATCTTCAACTTGCAAAAAACCTAACATTTCAACAAGATTCTCACTGTGTATTTGGATAGTAGCCTCTTTTTTTGCCCGTTCGATTACATTATCTGGCAAATCATCATAAAGAAACTTTATTGCCACGGGGCGATGTATTCCATTTTTCTCATCAATCAACTCGCCACGCACCACTTGGCCCATGCCACCGAAGCCAAGTGGTGCATGTGATGAATCGACCTCATAGTGGATGCCTCGTTGAAATGAATCCTTATCTTGAAGATTAATGATTGGCATGTGTAGTCTTTTACTGGATAGAATATATGATAAAGTTAAATGGGTTCTGTTAATGCGTTTCAGAACTGCATAGAGAGCAGAACCAATAAAACCCTCTAATGTAGTTCTTCATAAGTTTTGCAAAAATAGTAATTTACTTTTTCAATTGTTAGGCACATATTGATTTTAACATTTATTAATTAGTCAAAACGTATGCATCTCTTGACTGATACTGTTTTGGTTTTGGCTCTCTTTAGAGTTGTAAAATCGCTCCCCATTTTACTAAAGAGTTAATTGACTGAATTCAGTACAATTATTTGTAATCTGGTTATGGCGCTTGCGAATTGTTCTCTTGTTTTACAGTTGACACCTCAGGAACAAAATGATCAGCCTTCTCGAGTCCGAACTCAGATGAATCAACAAGTATTAGTAATAATTTGTAACTGTTTCCCACCACAATGGTATCATGGTTCTTGCATGGATGCACATCATAATCTAATTCTATATTATTAAGGTATAAACCAGTTTGTGACGCTATGTCTTGAATATTGGCAATCAAACGGCCATTGCTTTTCATTTGTTTCACATTAAGATAAGCATGCTCTTTTGATACAGACATTTCTTTTAATTGCACATCACAATTTGATCCGCGGCCGATTAAATTCGTCCCAAGATGCAAGGGCCAATATTCCGGCACACCCCGCGATATTGAATACAAGAAACCAACAATGGCATGATCATTAACCGCTTCGTTAGAAATAATCTCGACGTTTTGTTGATGACCTTTGGCGGAAATCCGGTGCGACTCTTGAGGCAATGTAGTATTTGGTTGGGCTTGCCAGGCTTTGTGTACCGCTTCTCGGGAATACATGAATCCGAAGTCACTCCTCGTTTCATGGGTAGAATTTGATAGCTCTGCCATATTAACTTGTTTTTAATGTTGTATTATTCAATCGTATAAATTAATCTCTATCATCAGTACCTGGGTCTGTTTTATTACCCGTTCAGCAGTTCAAGACCATTGAATTGCGAATTGCCTTTGGCAATTGATTATGCAACACAGAAACCCTCCCTGAAATATGTTTCTTGTTAATACTAACGAATATACATATCTCATTTGGACATCAACCATTGCCTCATTCTTGATTTCACTGTTGAATTTGCTTGATTCAAGCTGCAAAGAACAAAGCGTTAGGTAAACGTCTTTCTTTTTGTTATGAGTTCCTTGTTACACATCCATCACAATCGTAATGATAGAATTCTGACAAAGAACAAATGCAAATATAGACATTATTTTACAATTTGAAGATAATTGCTTGCAATTTTTTACTTGGAGTCACTCAAGAAAGCCGTTTTGTTATGTAACTTCATGGTTGTGGATGGCTTTATGGGTACATGTTTTGGTTATTTTTGGGGCGTTATGGCTGACTATAAGGCTGTTGCAATGGTACCATTTCTTCCGCTTGGATGAATTGCCAGAATTTTCTAGAAATGTGGAGGTGATGCGCCAGCCGTTGGAGGACAGGATAATAAGTATCAGTAGGGCGAATTATTCGACCGAGTACCACGCCTCGTTCATGCTCGTGGCCAGTATGAATCCGTGCCCGTGCGGGTACTACGGCCATCCCAAGAAGAAATGCGTCTGCAACGAGTACCAGCGCACCCACTACATGAGCAAGATTTCGGGGCCGCTATTGGACCGCATCGACCTGCAGATCGAAGTCCAGCCCGTCGATTTCGACCAGATGTCATCCAAAGCCCCGGGCGAACCCTCAGCCGCCATCCGCCAGCGCGTCATCGCCGCGAGGATGCTGCAGGAGCGCCGCTTCAAGGATGAACCTGGCATCCACTGCAACGCCCAGATGACCCCGTCACTGCTGCACAAATACGCCGAGCCCAACGCCGCCGGCCTAGAGAAACTGCGCGACGCCATGGAACGCATGAACATGTCCGCCCGTGCCTACGACCGCATCCTCAAAGTCGCCCGCACCATCGCCGACCTCGAGGCCTGCGCCGACGTCCTCGACCACCACATCATGGAAGCCATCGCCTACCGCAACCTCGACCGCCCCACCTACCTGGGCACTTTTTAACTGAAAAAATTCATGGAATAGATTTTGTTATTAGGCCATTATTGTGTAATTTTGCGACATTATAATGCTGAATTATTAAGATAAAACTACAATAAGGTGTATGTATAGCAGAATTATTAACCTTGATAATGAGTATAATGACAGTGTATTCCTGTGGGGTGCGCGCCAAGTGGGCAAGACCACATGGCTGAATGCAAAGTATCCTGCTTGCCGCACTTATGACTTGCTACGGCCTTCGGAGTTTGAGCGGTTGTTGCGTCGACCTGAGATATTGTCTGAAGAATTGGAGGGCTTTGGTGAGAACGATACTGTCATCATCGATGAAATCCAGAAACTGCCACAATTGCTTGACGAGGTGCACTCGCTGATACAAAGGAAAAACATTCGATTCATCTTGAGCGGGTCTAGTGCCAGGAAATTGAAGAGATTGGGCACAAACCTATTGGGCGGTCGGGCTACTCGAGAACAAATGTATCCTCTTGTCAGCGCCGAGATTCCCGATTTTGACCTTATTCGTGCTGTGAACAATGGCATGATTCCACGCCATTACATGGTCGAAAACCCTAAGGAACGTTTGCGGGGTTATGTTGGAATCTATCTGAACGAAGAGATTCGTCAAGAGGCCTTGACGCGTAATCTCCAGTCATTTTCGCGATTCCTAGAAGTCGCTGCTCAATGCGACGGCGAAATGTTGGTCTACAAGAACATTGCTCAAGACTGTGGTATTGATTACCGAACGGTGAAAGAATACTTTACAATTCTTGAGGACACGTTGTTGGGGTATCTCATTCCTGGCTTCACATCATCACGCAAGCGCCGGGCGATTGCAGCTCCTAAGTTCTATTTGTTCGATGTTGGTCTTGCGAATTATCTCACCCATCGTGGTACGTTGCGCCCTGGCAGCGATGACTTTGGACACGCATTCGAGCATTTCATCATACAAGAAATCATAGCCTATTTGGGTTATAACCATTTTGATGAACGGCTCACCTACTGGCGCACATCGGGAGGATATGAGGTCGATGCCATCATCGGCGAGGGCCGCATAGCAATCGAAATCAAAGCTACAGACGAAGCCAAGTCACGCCACACGCATGGCTTGAAGGCGTTCAGCGAAGACTTTCCTGAAGCACGCTTGATTATTGTATCATTTGACAAATATCGCCGCAAAATGAACGGAGTTGACGTCATCCCAGCCACCGAATTCCTGCGAGATCTGTGGCAAGGTGACATCGTGTAAAGTCGCCCGCACCATCGCCGACCTCGAAGGCACCGCCGACGTCCTCGACCACCACATCATGGAAGCCATCGCATACCGCAACCTCGACCGCCCAAACTATATGGGTTTTACAATGTAAAATTTCTACTACCTGAATAGAAGATAATAAAATCGATATATTGATATGTAAATACTTATAGATTATTCAGTAATTAGTATTTATCAAAAATAACAAATCCTATTTTCCTATATAATAATGAAAACAGGAACATAATAAAGTAAAACAATGGAGATTGACGAAGTAATAAATGGATACACTATCATTAGTCCTATTGGACAAGGAGGGGCTGGCATTGTCTATGACGTTCAGAAAGGATCTGCGCATTATGCCCTTAAAGAATGTGCAGAGTTAGACGAAGAATCTTTGAAAAGGTTTTCTCGTGAATTGAGAATAGCTAAAACTTTGAATAGTCCCAATATCGTAAAAGTAATAGATGCTGACATACGAGCAGAGACTCCATATTATATTATGGAAATGTGTGAAGGATCTTTGAAACAAGCCGTTGATAATGGCTTGGAAAAGAGTCAAAAGTATTCATATATCCTACAAGCGTGTAATGGATTTGCAGAACTCCATAAAAATGGCATTATCCACCGTGACATAAAACCTGGGAATGTCTTAATTGCAAATGGAGAGGCTAAAGTTTCTGATTTTGGACTTGGTAAATTTGAGAATAGAGATACAACTACTTTAACTACAGAGAATACTTCAAAAGGGACTCCTGGTTTTATGGCCCCAGAAATCGCAAATGAAGGTCACTTTAAAGATGCTGATGCACGGAGTGACATTTTTTCGATAGGTGCACTAATATATTATGTGTTTTCTGACGGAATGATTCCATCACCAATAAACTCAAATTCTGTGCCAATAGAAATATTGCCTATAGTTAAAAAATGCATGGAAGCAGAACCGTCTGAAAGATATCAGTATGTGGACGAAATTATTAGTGCTTTACATGTAACTATGAATTTGGAAGATAACTATCTGTCAATGAAGTCGCTGGTTGATGCCCAAAAAAGTATGTCATTATCCGATTTTTCTAGACGTGCCTATGCCTTGTTAATGAAATCTATCGGCATAACAGACTTGATAGATAACCTAAGATTATTAACTATAGCAAAGTTATCTGATATTGTTAGTACTACACTAGATTACAGCAATGGTCTTTCTGATTTAATTAATAAATTATTTAGAGAAGATGCAGGACAATCTTGGCTACAATTCACAGATGTCGACATATTTGTTTCAGCATGTGAAGTGTTGATAAGTTATGTCAATGAGATGCAGGCAAAACAAGATTTGATAGAATTATCCTTATCCCTTTCCGTAAATTATAACAGATGGGAATGTATGAGAAAAGTAGTAACAATGATAAATGGTCTTGGGGAAAACGAGATAACATATATGTCTTTATTTTTTATAGAAAATAAAGACATACTCAACTTTATTCAAGGGGAAATAAATCTAAGACTCAAACCGGAAATAAGGCGTTTCTTATCATAACCCCACAGTATTCTTAGTTTATGTATCTATTTACCAATTATGATATTCTCCTAATGGTTGTTCATAAACTTTTATATATGTACCATTTTTACGTTCGTAACAATAATATGTAGCGACAATCTTACTCCCTTTCAAGACATATGTGTCTACTATCAACAAATCATGTTCAGGGTTATCGGATTTATAACTGCACTTAAAGCCGTGTCCTGTCCATTCAATCTTATCATAATCAGTATAATAGGCCATATCGGTAACGGCTTTATGCTTAACAATTACTCTATCTGTTCCACTCTTTTCTATTCGGAGATATAGAGTTCCGTCAGAGGAAGTTTGTGTCCATTCGCCAAGATATGGTTTCATTGAAGATACATACTTCGCAGTTTGAGCATTACTAACAACAGCCAGAAAAAATATGCTCAGTAATACAATTATTCTTTTTCTCATTATTTGATGGTTTTGATTACTTTGTTTACAAACGAGATTGTCATTTAGATGTTAAAAAGAAAAAACGGCATAGTTCTTTAATGCAAACCCGCTATTGTTAGAAAACGGACTTATGCCAAAGAACAACTGCAAATATAGGCATTTTTTTACAATTACGCCCAAAATAATTGATTTTTTTTACTTTTATACTCCAAGTAACAATTTTTTGTTGTGTATCTTTGGTTTTACCAAGATAGGCTGCATCTCAACAATGCACAGATTGATTTGGAATTGCTTTCTACTTGCACTATCTTTGTGGTTGTGAATGGCTTTATGGTACATATTTTGGTCGTTTTTGGGGCTTTATGGCTGACTATAAGGCTGTTGCAATGGGGCAAGTTGTTCCGCTTGGACGAGCTACCTGAATTTTCGAGAAACGTGCTGGAGGTGATGCGCCAGCCGCTGGAAGACAGGATTATAAGTATCAGTAGGGCAAAGTACAGCACCGAATATCCTGCCTCGTTTATGCTCGTGGCCTCAAAGAAAAACGCCCCGTGAAGCCAATAAACAAACACAGGGCAATGAATCTTTTATAATTGTTCTTTAGCAGAATACTGAGAGGGATGACAATTCCTGGCCGAAGCGGTGTAGGCCGGCTTCTATTCTGTCAGCTTGTGGACGGCGGGGTTTGCTGCGGCCATGCATATAGGCCCACAACTGTTTTTGATGCACACCCGTAATGCGTTCAAGTCCTGCAAGTGACATCAATGTGCCGTAGTGTAACAACAGGCTCTGAGTGTCATAATGCCATTCTAATTCATATTCACCCTTGATCTCCTCGGGCCAGCGATCTTCGGGTAGATTCTTTTTGATTAATGCGATGGCATTTTCCACATCGGCTTTCACCTCATCGATGGTGTCACCAGCACCATAGATGCCTTCGCAATTGACGCTATAGGCGCCAAAGTGATCTTGGCTCGCGCAGATGTTAATAATGATTTTTTTTTTCGTTTCTTCCATGATTGGTTTTAGTTATTATTGGTAATGCTTCATTTTAATGGATAGCGAAGGAGTTAAATTCCCATCTGTTTCGCTATCTCTTTCTTAGTGGCTCAGGAATTTCCTTCGAGCCATGGTAGGGAACAGGTGCTGATAGCTGACCGTTCTTGATATAAAAGTAGTGACTGCCCTCGGCGTGGTCGAACTTCCACCCAGCAGCGACAACCTTGCGGTGAAATTCTTTATATTTCATTGTAGTCTTTTTGTTTTTCATCGCAAAGATAGAAAATTTTCTATTAATAGCCAAATAAAATCATAGAAAATTTTCAATTATTTTTGAATAGGACGTCTGATTTCCATAATTTAATAAGATTGTGTATCTTTGTGGTTGTGGATGGAATTATGTGATGGTTGTTTTGGTGAAAGTGAGGTCATTTTTACCGTGACATGG
>Ga0247609_10002008_pt1 | contig 22501 bp, 19 predicted proteins | sample 172DNAGHGlowgp2_FD_193487 | JGI IMG/M metagenome (GOLD analysis project Ga0247609, IMG submission 193487) | Sheep rumen microbial communities from Palmerston North, Manawatu-Wanganui, New Zealand - 1728 DNA GHGlow gp2 | ecosystem: Host-associated > Mammals > Digestive system > Stomach > Rumen ...
TGCAAAATGAATTGCTGCTACTAAATGAGTTATTACTAAAAAAAGTAGAGTTTTTGTGCATTGAAAAACTATATATGATATTACTTTCCAAGATATTCATTGAAATACTGGTCATATCAGTATTTTTAATTCAGGGTTTTTGGCCTCTAAATTAGCTGAAAATTGTCGATATATTATCGTCTGAAAACCTCAGATTAAATACTGAAAAATTACTTTTTCACATCCAGATGTAATACCAACTGTAGCTCCTGAAGAAGAAAGTGAAGATGGAGATAGTTCATATAATTCTGGTAGGATCTTTCCAATTTATTCGGAGATGCTAGGGATTAAGCCATGATGGTTTGCCCAAAAAGTTTGGAATAATTTGTGAAAAATCGATCAGATTTTTAGTGAATATTTACCGGATGAGTTTGTGAAAGAATTTCAATTATTGGATGTTAAATCAACAATTAAAAATCTACATTATCCTGAGAGTGATGAACTTAAAAATAAGGCATTATATAGATTATTTTTTGATAGATTGCTCAGAATTCAGATTTTTTCGTTGCAGAATAAATTAAATTACCAGTGAACTATTGATGATTTGCCCGTAAATGAAAATCCTCATCGAGAGATTTTGAAACCAATTACAGATTTACTTCCTTTTCAGTTAACTGTAGCTCAGAAAAAGGTTATTATTCAGATTTTGGAAGATTTTCATAGAAACTCCCCTATGCTTCGTTTACTTCAATGAGATGTAGGTAGCTGAAAAACCATTGTTGCAACTATCGCTATGCGATATATTTGGAAACAATTCCATGGTCAGTCTGTTTTATTAGCTCCGTTGGAAGTCCTAGCTAATCAACATTTTAAAACTTTGGCTAAATTCTTACTCCCATTATGACTACGTGTGGAGTTGTTAACTGGTTCTTTGAGTAAATCTGAAAAAACTAAAATTAAGTCTGATTTGAAGGAATGAAAAATAGACGTGTTAGTAACTACTCATGCAGTATTACAGGACGATGTAGATTTCAAGAATTTGATGTTCGTATGTATAGATGAACAGCATAAATTTTGAGTTAAACAGAGAGCAGTATTTAAAAAGTTTAACTCCCCTCACATATTACAAATGACTGCCACTCCAATCCCTCGTTCAATGGCTTTAGCTTTTTTCGGAGAATTTGATGTAAGTATTATAGATCAACTGCCTGAATGAAGGCAGAAAATCGATACTAAGGTTATTTCAGCAAAAGAATGGACTAAATTAAAACCACGAATTTTGCAAAAAATCAATCAATGACAGCGTGTATTTATAGTTACACCTTTGATTGAAGATTCTGAGAAAATGGAAGAGGTTCAATCTGCTGTAACTGCTCATGCTGAAATTTGTCAGATTTTTGAAGAATTACCTAACGATGAAATCGCTTTGTTACACTGAAGACTTTCATCAAAAGAAAAGGATGCTGTGATGCAAAAATTTAAAGATTGAAGAGCTAAAATTCTAGTTTCTACTACGGTAATTGAGGTTTGAGTAGATATTCCAGAAGCTACTGTAATGGTAATTAAAAATGCTGAACGTTTTGGATTATCTCAATTACATCAATTGAGATGAAGAATTTGAAGGTCAGAATTAAAATCATATTGTTTCCTTGAAACAGAAAAAAAGTCTGGAGATTCTTATAAAAGATTAAAAATTATGGAAGAAGTTTCTGATTGATTTAAATTAGCTGAATATGATTTGAAAAATCGTGGTTCTGGAGAGATATTAGGAACTATGCAATCATGACAATCTGATATTCCAATTAAGATTTTGTCAGATTTAAAATTTTTGAAGAAAGTTCAAGACTGAGCTAAATGGCTACTAAAACATTATCCTAATTTGGATGAATTACCTGCTTTGCAGAATTTCTTGAATGAAAAAATGTGAGATATTTTAGCGTAAGAATTTACTTGATTTTACTCGTAAAAATCCTAATAATAGCTTATGATTTTATATAAAAAACAAAATAATGCGAACTTTATTTAAAGTATTAAGATGATTCTTCTACTTTCTAACTATTGTAACAGGAGTTGTCTATATGAGGGGTGAAGTTCTTTTTGATGAGAGTGTATTTAAATTGATTAAAACAATACTTATACCTGGATATTTAGTATTCTGTGGTTTAATGATGTGATACCTTATAGCTACATTTCGAGTTTGAAATGAAAAATATAAAGAGGAAATAAATAAAGAACGTATAGCAACTAGATCATTTTTGATTGGTTCTATTTTGTGAATCGTATTTGCTTTATTATATATTCTTGTACCACGTTAATTATGTGAAATCTTTGAAAAAATATAAAGTTATTAAGCACATTATTCATTTCTTTACTTTGCATTACATTAGTTTGATGTTGAAATAGTTGAGATGATTGAGATGGTTTTATCGTAAACGTTGCATGATACAGTTTGGTGTATAAATGAGATATTGATTTATGAAAAGTTGCGTTAAAAACTGATGATTTAGATGAGATTATTGATTTATACCAAGAAATATGAGATAATGTATGATATAGAGATTCTCTCCTAATAGCTGAAAAATATGATCAATGATTATGAATTAATGCTTTTGCCCAAGAGAATTTAGACACTTTAGAAAAACAGTGATTAACAATAACTGATGTTAAAAAAACTCAAATAAAATTAAGAAATAAATCTGAGAATATAAATGCTGTACTAGTTGATTATAAGATTACTGAGTGATTTATTGAAGAAATTCCTTTATTATACATTAGTCAACTATTTATACCCAATGGTCACAATGTGGAATTAATATCTTTCGTTACTGAGGATCCGTCTTCTCATTCATCTGCTGTGAAGATGTTAACAAATATAAATCAATAAAATATTTTAGCTATAAACTAATCAATAATGACTGAATTAAATCAAAACTTATGAGACATTTCTCCAATTTGAAGTACTCAAGTTTGACAAAACTCTATACAAAACCCTAAAGACTTAAAGAAACCTGATATCTCAATGTTTGATAATGCTCCAAATGATGTAACAGCATGATCATTTTTTGGTAAGATTATTTTAGGTGCTATTGTATGAGTTTGTGTCGCTGCTTTATTATTTGCAACTTTGTCGGCTCTTTGATGATTAACTAGTTCTGATGATAATAGTTTAAATTCTATTATTTGAGTGCTATTACCTGTTGTTGGATTTGTTGTTGGATTCGTATGAAATTTAGCATTAGCTCTATTATATAATATTTTCTTTAGTAAAAGATATTATAGTTTTAGTAAAATGGCTGGGCTTATTTTTACATCATCTCTAATTATCTTCATATTTTTCTTTGTACCATACTTATTGTATATGGACAATATGACTGCACTGTATACTATGTTATGATTCCAAATAATATTTGAATTATTTATCGCTAAGAACTTAATCGATTTTTTATCTCAACCAAACTATTCAGCTTCAAGTTTAATGTGAAATACTTTATGAGCAGTTTTATCGGTTGTCGTTCATTTAGTAATTGTTAGTGTATCTTGATTTAATATTCTATTGATTATCGCATCATCTGTTATTGCTTATATTATGACAGCACTTGGATCAGGATTATGGGATGCTATTTATTACAAATTCTATGAATGGGGAAATAATCCATTCTATTTGCCTTCATTAAATGAGCTCAGAGAAGAACGTAGAAAAGAAGAAGAGAAAAAAGCAAAAGAGGAAGAAGATGTAAATGTTGATATGAAATAATAAATTTAGTTGTAGATTCTTAAAATAATGGTTCAGTCAAATTTTTATAAATATTTATCGTTAATTAAATTAGTTGTAGGATTACTAATATTATTTATAGATTATGCTGCAATTAATGTTTTTGAAGATCCATTTGTAGCGATATGAATCTTATTAGTTGGAAGTTTTTTAGTGACTCGATGAGCTAGTTTTTTCTTTTTTCTATTTATTCAAAAAACATTTAAAAATAAAAACATTCAAAATTCTCCAGAATCTGAGAGCTATAAATTATCATTTCTCTTTTGAATGTATTCATTGATTAATATTATATTAATATTGATGTGAAATTGGAGTAAAATATGGGGATTAATAATATTATGATGATTTATATTATTACTTTATTTCTTGATGATGGATAACTCGAAAAATGTGAAAAAATCAGAATAATGAATTATATGATAAAATAATTGAAAAGCTGAAAACTGTTTACGATCCAGAGTTTCCTTTGGTTGATATGTACACTCTTGGATTGATTTATGGTGTTGATGTAAAAGATAAAGAAAAAATCTGCGGCTTAACTATGACATTCACTACTCCAACCTGTCCTATGGCTGATACTATTATGGAATTAGTGAAAAATGCTGTTTTGGATGTTATTCCTGAATGGGAAGTAAATATAATTGTAAGCTTCGAGCCTATGCGAAATCCTAACATGATTAAGGATCCAGATTTACAGAAGATGTTTTTATAGTTTATTGTGATAAGTATGGACTGAAAGACTATTTTTATGAATATATCATCTGATTCTGTATTAATTGATACGTGAGATAAATATAGAATAAGTATTCCTCGTGACCATGTTGAAAGATTATTGTGATGAGAATTGGTAAACTTACATAGAGAGAAGTGATTTGACAATGTGGTTGTTTTAAACTGACCTGGAGGATTTACTAATCTGAGAGTTGGAACTTTATGCTTAAATATATTAAATACACTACTAGAGAATCAGCTTGATTTTTTTGATATTTCAAAAATAGATTTATACAAAAAAGCTTATGAAAAGTGATATTTACCTAAATATTGAGTAATCTACATCTGACAGAAAAGGAATATCCGACTGCGAGATTTTGAGAAGAATGAAAAGATCTGACAGTATTCTTTCAATGAATTAAAAGATTTGGAAGAGATGAAGGATGTTGATAATGTATTTATAGAAGATATTGAGGAGGGAAATTATTATCCTGAATGTGTCGATGAATGCTTAAAATATCATATTGTATTTGAATCAGATATTATATTTATAATTGATAAGAAATGTCGTATTAAGAATCAGATTCTTATTGATGAATTGGACTTGAAGCCATTAAAATCAATAGCTCCAAATTATATGATGGATCCTAGTGTTACAATAAAATAAATTCAAGCATTGACTTTTTATGGACATTTGTTTATAATAATTATTGTGTTAAATAAAAAAAATTAAGAAAACTATGGCAACGAGAGAATTAAAAGAATTAAAAGATGATTATCAGGCTGTCTTTGATGAAGATGATAATGTTAAGGCTTGCGGTCGCGCTCTCTGTTTACGTCTTATGTATACATTAAAGAAGTTTAGACCGAATGCTGAGGTTGGTAACTTTGATACTGGCGTGATGAACGTCGAAGTTGTAAAGAATGTGTACAAAGACATTATTGGCTAATCTACTTTAAGTTTAAAATCGTGTTTCGTATGTGGACACGATTTTTTACTTATACTTGATAAAAAATAGTCAATTTTTATACTATCTTTCAGTTTAGATTTAAGAATAAGAATGGTTGATTTGAACTGAAATAATAATACTGAAAATACTCTGTCAAGAGCCTTAATTTTTGATTCAGTTTTTGATCCATATAAATGAGTTTTGGCTTATGTGAAAGTAGTTGATTGAAGTTTTAAAGCTGGAAGTCCAGTTTACTTAATTCACTCTCAAACAGAATTTACTCCTACCGAAGTTGGGTATTTTCAGCCTGATTATAAGGCAGATAAAGAATTGTCTGAAGGTCAGATTTGATACATTATGACTTGAGAAAAATCGGTTAGAGATGTAAAAATTTGAGATACAATGGTTTCATGATATGGTTCATTAAAACAGGAATTACAAAAATTAGAACTACAAAAATCTGATGCAGAAGAAAAAAATAATCAGCTTTTTCAGGATTATATTATTCCTGGATTCAAAAAGATGACTCCTTTTGTTTATGCTGGAGTCTACCCTATCGATTCAACGGAATATGATAAATTAAAAGACAGTTTGGAAAAGCTTTCACTAAATGATAGTGCTATTGAGTATGAAATGGAAGATTCTGGAGCTTTAGGATTATGATTCCGCTGTGGATTCTTGTGAATGCTTCATATGGATATCATTAAGGAAAGACTTTGGAGGGAATATGGATTAGATACAATATTTACTATTCCAACGGTTTTGTATTTAGTAAAATCTAAAAATCTGAATATACCTCAAATCAAAACTTGAGCGAATTTGAAAAGTTTAGTTCAATCAGGTTTATATCAATATGTTTTAAAAGAAATCTGAATAAAATTAACACATCGTCAGAAACAACGTTTAGAAGATAACCAATGAATAACTTCTGTGATGCAGGAAGAAACTTTTTGGGCGAGATTAGCTAAAGAATTTCAACCACGAATTGTGGTTAAATCATGATCTGAAATGATTGACCAATGAATGATTGATAAAATTTTTGAACCTATCGCTGAAGTGGAAATTGTTTGACCAAAAGAGTATGCCTGAAATGTAATGGCTTTATCACAGGAATATAGATGAAATTTGAAATCTATGGAATATTTGGATGAAAGTCGTGTGGTTTGGCATTATGAATTGCCTATGTGAGAGATTATTATAGATTTTTATGATAGATTAAAATCTGCGACGAAATGATATGCTACTATGAACTATGAATTCAAATGATATGATCAGTCAGATTTAGTTAAATTAGATATATTTATCAACAATGAAAGAGTTGAAGCTTTGACTTGGGTTGTGCATAGAGATAAAGCATATTATCTATGACGTGATGCAGTAGAAAAATTAAAAACTCTGATTCCAAGACAGCTTTTTGCTATACCTATTCAAGCGGGGCTTTGAACTAAAATAATTGCTCGTGAAACGATTTCAGCAATGAAAAAAGATGTATTGGCTAAATGTTATGGTTGAGATGTTTCTAGAAAAAGAAAACTCCTTCAAAAACAGAAGGAATGAAAGAAAAGAATGAAAGCTATCTGAAATGTAGAAGTTCCTACTGAGATTTTTGTGAAAATGATTACTAGGGATTAAGTACTGAAATACTTTATCAAAAACAAAATATAAAAAAATTAGGAGATTATGGAAAGAGTTGAAAAATTGGAATTAGAAGTACGAAAGTATCGTCGTTTACGAATGGTATTTAGAGCCTTTGAAGCTGTTGCAATAGCGGCTTTAATCATTGTATTTGTGTACTGTGCTGGCGACCCATTATTAGATATCATCGGTTGTTTGGCAGCTGTAGTAATTATCCCTGAATCTTTTCTTGCTGTTAGTCGGAGTACTCTTAAAACATCTATCAGAGATGAAAAGATGCTGTTAGAAAGAGACTTAGAATGGTATTCCTGGTTAAAGGGTGAAGCTGGAAGGTTTCGAGATGAATTACTCGCTCTAGGTTCTAAAGATTGTCGTACTGAAGAATGTAGAGAGGTAATACAAAAGGAAGAGATGGGGATTGGATGGTTATCTCAGCAGATGAAAAAGTATGATGAGACAAAGGAAGCTATTGAAAAATTAGAATCTATTAAAGGGCTAGTTACATTCTAGCCCTTTTTAAATATCATAAAATAAGAATCAGACTGGAAATAACTGCTCTACCCAAGATTTTCTAGTTTTTACAGCTTCTCAATCGATAACTTCATATCAATTACAATCTACGTCTAAATATTCATAAGGATTTCAATCAACATCATATTCAATTCAACCAGTCCAAATTCTACAATCTAAATTTGGAAATACTACTGGCAAATATCTTTGACTTCAATTTCGTCTTGATGTTTCAAAATAACTGAATTTATTATTCTCTCCTTTATAATCATTCTTAAATGATGTATTCCAAACATCAGGTTGTGTTTTAATTTTTTCTACATCTTCATTATTAACAATACTAAATCAGTAATGATAATCCATTAAGAAGACATCTTGTGAATCATCCATATGAGTTCAGAATAAGATCATTGGTCTCTTTATTTGTATCACTTCTCAATTATATTCAAAATCATCTTCTTGTTTTCGTATTCATACACTATATCATTTCCACTCCTCTCATAAAACTGTAGCAAATCAGAATTCATCATTATAATATAAAGTATAATCTCATGTAATTTCAAGAATTTCTGAATTAGTTCAATCTGCAATATTTCATGTAAAAGTTTCTTTTAGTTGTTCAAACTGTATTGTATCTGCACTTTTTTCTATTTTATTAAAACATCATGTAAGTAATAAACTACCGATAAATAAAATAGTTAAAAGTCAGAATTTTTTCATATTTTTGAATTGAATAATATAAATCTATAAAAGGTTACGATTTTATTTCATAATTGTGACCAATTTTTATCTTTTTGCTATTTCTAATACTTTTCTCATAGTATTGGCTGTTCTAATAGTAATCCTATCTTTTATATCTGTACTTGCTGTTTTAACCCACCAATTTGATTTTCTATAATTTTTTAAATCAAAAGACCAGAATATAGAATTCTTATATACTTCTATTTTCTCAATATCTTGTTTCGGCTCTCAAATAGTATTATAAACATCTTCATATTTTGTTGGTGGAATGATGAAAATTAGATTATCATAAATTTCTTTATTATCAGTCCCCCACCATTCAGGCTTATGATTTAATATATCTTCAAGTTCATCTGTCGTCATCACAAAAACTGGTATTTCAAGGTCAAATTTATTTTTCACGATTTGATAAATATCATTCATTATCATTTCTTTATCTTTTATTTCACTTTCAAAAATAACATTTCCACTATTAAGGTAAGTTGAAACATTTTTATATTTTTTATCTAATTCTGATTTCAACTCTCCCATTGAAATTTTATTTTTACCACTAATATTTATTCCTCTTAATAATGCTATATACTTCATAGAAATGGATTAATGCTATAAATTATTAATCTTATGCTTTTGTGCATAATTTATCATTGCCTGGAAATTTTCGTCATACGGAATATTTTCTGAATCGTATTGTAACCACATATCGGACCAGGTTTTATTTTCTTTTAATAATTGCTGAACTTTTTCATTTTCTGCAGCATTACAACTTTTTTGCTTATTCAAATCTACACATCATTCTTCATCATATAACTTACATTGAAGGTCACATTCAAGTTTATCACATTGATAAGCAAAATTAGCTTCTTTCGTTTTGTGGCTATCAAATTCTAAAAATAACTTTTCAAGCTGATCCCCATCAACTAAATCTTTCAAAATTTTATGAACGGCTTCATGTTCAATTCTTTCTTTTTCTTCCCTTGATATCTGAAATTCTGTCAAATCTCATATTACTGTTTCTCAAAGTTCATGGATCGCTATCATCATTATAACTTTCAATATATCAACATCATAATTATATTCTGACTTCATTGCTATTGCAAGCATTTGTACTCCAAAAATATGTTCTGCTACGCTTTCAAGCCTTTCTCTTTGAACGCTCCAGTCTTTCCAACCTGTTCTGATTACATTTTTCAATTTATTACATAATACGTAGTAATTTATTACTCTCTTTTCTTTTTCCATTGCTAAATATCATAAAATAAAAATCAGAATTTTTTCATGATTTAATCTTCAATAGAATTAAACTAGAAAATTACGTATTTTAATTTTTATCTATATACTCTATATGATTTACTGTTCAATCTTTATTATAATAAATAACATCTTGTTTCAAATTTTCTTCATCAATGTATTCCTTTTCATATTCAACTTGTCAATTATCAAAATAATGAATCATTTTCTCTAGTAATCATTCTTTTTCTTTTCGGTAATATTCCAACTTTCAATTATCATAATATTTCATAGTTTCTCAATCTTTAATATTACAATATACACCAAAAGGTGGATAATCTTTTGCACGAACTACTCATTCTAATGGTCAATCATCACACTTATTACTTGAAGAATAAGATAATTCTCATGTTTTGAAAATATTCCATATTCATTCAGATAGCAAACCTTTTATTCAATCTAAAAAGCTCTTCTTTCATTTCTCATACTTATATATCTCACAATATTCATGTTTATTTTCGTATTTACATACTACGTCTTCTTTATAAGTTCAATAATTAGAACTACCGTAACCATCAACTTCATATAATATTCAATTGTTATATTTTCATACCGCAAGTTCTCATCAAGGAATCTTGTAATATGCTATAACTTTTTCTCAATTATTGTTTTCACATCGCTTTGTTTTATATCATTGAATAGAATCTACAACTTTTTTTGTTCAATCAGGACAATTCAAAATCATAAACGGAGTCGTATTCATTCATATATAATATACGAGGAAACATCAAGATATAAGAATTATACAGATTAGTAATACAATAAAAGAACTTTTTTTCATACTATTATTTATATAATAAAAGCACAATATAATATACTACTTCCATCCGGTATTACAATTATTTCTTCACTTTCTTAAATTCAGACTTTAATTCATTTTTCATCTGTTGTTTTCTATATAAATTAGAAAATCTGTGAGCTTCATCACGAAGTTTAACCAAGAATCTATCAGCTTGGTCGTAAACTAACGGAATTTCTTCTATATTAAATTTATCATCTGCGAAACGATAAATCTTTTCTCAAACTAATCATTCATGTCAGCGTTTTGATGCTAATCATATTCAGCTTTTTCTTCTTGCTTCTCATTTTCATAATGAAACAAAATCCACTTGTTGAAAGACTTTATAGAATTCTGACGATTCTTTGCATAAATCTTTAACTACATTCAGCTGCCCTATTCATCAGTCTAAAACGAAGATATCAGGATATTCAGATTTTTCTTTTCACAAAAATCTTCTTTGCATTACTTCTTTTAATGAAGCATAATCATCACTTTGTTCTGAAACAGATTTGATTTTATATTTACGGTATTTCTTTTTTTCTGGTATTCCTCAAACGATACATGATAATCATCCACTAATCCAATCCCCATTCATATGTGAGATATCTACACATTCTACCCAATTAGGGAAATTCTTGAATTTGTAACGGTTTTGTAGTTGTTCGAGTAATTGATTATGTAGTCATGGTCACTGTAAAGTAGAAGATATAACATATGAATCGAAGAATCATTCAAGCATATTTATTAATGCAGATTTTTCTTTTTTATTAAACGATACTTTGTTTGAATAAGCCAAAAGTGAAAAGGCTGAATTTCATTCCTGAATATTTAAATCTCATATTTCTGCTTCAAATCACGATTTTATCCAATAAATATCTCCATCATCAATTGGAACTTCCTGGCGAATTATATCTATCAATTTTCATTCATAGAAATTAAGCAAAACACAAATGTGAGAATAAGCTATCTCTTTTATCGCTAAAACATATCACGTGAGATTCTTTCACAATTCCACGTGCTGTCTTTCTACCAATTCCTCGATATGCATATAAATATCACGGATTTGACTCGCCCACTCAAAATTCTGTTTAGAAACTGCATCATCTATCTGAGATAATAATACTTTTTCAATTGGTTTAGTATTTCACTTAAAAAATGAACTAAAAATCTGAAGGTTGTTCTTGTATTCTTCTTTTAACTTTGACAATTCAGACTTATTTTTGCATTTTTCACACCATCCACCACATAATCAGAAATAAAAATCTGAACAAATTTTTCATTCCTTGAACTGAGAATTTGGGCATGTACGATATTTTAATATTGTACGTAAATATTGCATCAGCTTTTTTAATTCTTTTGTATTATGTTTTGGTCAAATATATGTTGCTTTATCATTTTTCTTATTCCTTGTAGTCAAAACTTGAGGAAAATCTGAATCTGAAAATTTGATGTACGTGTAACCATTTCATCATTTTAGCATACAGTTGAAAAATGGTTTATGTTTTTTTATCAGGTTATTCTCTAAATACAACGATTCACTTTCATTTGCTACTACGAAAAAATCAACTTTTGAAGCTTTAGCTACCATCTCCTGTTTCCAAAGTGAATTGGGTGTGAAATATTGAGAAACACGCTTTTGTAGATTCTTTGCTTTTCAGATATACAAAATAATCCCCTTTGAATCCTTGAAAAGGTAAACTCACGGCTGTTGTGGAATGTGAGAAATATCTATCTGCATATTTGAATTATAATTAAATTAAGCTTCTCATTTTCTAACCTTTTTTACTTCATTTAATAGAGATTTTATCTTTCACCGATTAAATACTGCAATTATTCAAACATAAATCATACAAATTCAAGCTAACATAAACAATAATTGTCGTCTATTTTGATTTGGATAGAATAACGTTGAAATATTCTTTATCCATCGGAACAATAAGCATAAAATTCAGATTATCAAAATATTTTTGAAGAAAAACTTCCAGTCAAAACTGAATGGATATTCCTTTCTGATATATATTAATCATCAAACAAATTGAATAACTCGTGATAATGCTAGAACTGATATTACAGCGTGAAGATCCAAATTAAATACGAATAATGCTAATATATTTAATGTTACATTAACTATTAACGATGTTAATAATACAACAAATCTTTGCTTTATTTTTCATAATCAAGCTAATAAACTAAAGTTCAATCAACTTAAGCAATTAAATATTAAAAATGGTCATAAAATTTGTAATAATTCTCATGAAAATCTGAATTTTTCTCAAAAAAGCAGTACAGAAATTTCCTTTCAAAAAATTAGGAAGATTCATCACATCATAATTCACAATAGAGATAAACATACATACATCACAGATTCCATCAACTTAAATTTATCTATCTCCTTTCTTGTTGTAAGTTCTGTTGTTACTGGGAATGCTAATCACGTTAGAGGCGTAACAACCGTATAAAATATCACCAGCAATGAGAGCATGTTGGTAAAATATCATGATGATTCTGCTCACAATCTATTTATTACTAGTTGTTGATCTACATTTCATAGTAATGCTCATACATTTACTGTTAAAAACACCCAAAATGCATATTTAAATTGTCTTGCTACAAGTTTTGTATTAATAGAATCCCTTGGAAGTTTTAGTAAATGACTATATTTTCTTCATAATTGTATCAGTCAAACTAATACTCAAATCGATATCCCTATAATCCAAGATAATGCGAATAATCCAATATTAAAACTCGCCGATGCCCAAAATAATATAGCGAACACTAATGTTGAAAATAATCTTGAGAATTCTATTAGTCAAAAACTAAAACTATCTTGAAATGATACAAAAATAGCAGCGCAAACCTGAAGTAAATTAGATCATAAGAAGAAAAACGACATTGTCTTTATAATATTCGATACTTCAAGTGAATGAAAATGGTTAACAGCAAGCCATTCAGAATTAAAAAATAACAATAAAAAAATTATAATTCACGTGAATAATTGCATAAAAAGTGACAATAAAATTACATTTTTTATTTGTCATTTCTTTCAATCTATCCAATATTTAGGCAAAAAATACTGTAAAGATTCGGTAAGTCAAAGATCATTATAACATGACAATAAGCTAAACAAACTTAAAATCGAATAAATAATTCAGACATCATAAACTGATAGAGTATTTGACGCTAGCAGTCTTAATAAATAACCAAGCGGAGCTGTAAATATAGTAAAAACATACGCTCGAAATCATTTACTAATTAATTTATGCGAAAGTGTTTCTTGCTGTAATATATTCGTTCCCATAGATTTATAATAATCTTTTACTTGATTTTAAATTTGTTTAATTCTCAGGAAATTGCTTCATTAACTTTATCTGATATAATTACATTTAGTTGATCAACTCAGCTATTATAATATCACTTTAGCTCTTGCACAGCTCAAGACAATCATTCTTTTGCTGTATTTACATATCATTCCAGGTTATCTTCATAAATTTTATTTGCATATCATTTTGCATCATTTCGTGTTCATGATAAATTGTCTGGTACTAAATCTTCTGTGTTAATTTTTGGGATATTTCAGTCTCAAATTATATTTTTTAGATCATCTTTTGCATTAGGATTATCCACATCCATAAAATTATGAGTTTTATCGCATCAAACAAGAAATATAGCGAGAATTAGTAGCCCAGATATTAATAAGTTTTTCATGTATTTAATTAACAATTAAATGTAACTACTGGTAATATACCGTAATTTCAACAAAAAACAAGACAAAACTCAATTAAAAAAGTCTGGTTTTTTTTGACTTTTTTTACTTATTAGTATATAATAATTTGTATTACATATTTATTAATTAACTCATAATATAATGAGCAATCCAAACACAATTGATTATTCTAATCTTAATAAGAGTTTACAACCAAAAAGGAAAATTAATAATATAACTACAAATATTGCACAAGAAATATGAGAAGTATTTTTAAATTGAGCATCAAGAAAAGGGACAAAACAAGAAAGATTAGATGCTCTTTCTAGTCAAGTGGAAAAATGATCTGAAAATATGAAAATCAGACTTACATTAACTATTGATTATCTTTCAAAAGAATGACTATTGAAACCTGAAGCAATAAAAACTCTATCAACAGATGGTATAAAAAGGATTGAATGATCAAATTGAGATGAAAAGATTCAAAATATTATAAAATATTTAGTTGATAAGTGAAGGAAAAAAGGCAATGAACTAACAATGGAGCAAAAAGAAAAATTAAATCAATACGTAATAGATTGACTGGATGAACATTATTGAAAACTTGCAGAAAATGAAGATATTAGTGAAGAATTAAAATCAAGAAATGATGAATTAGAACAGGAATTAAATGCATCAGAGGCTGCAAATGAGGTGGTAGAATCTGCTGTTCTAAAAAGATGGTCAAGAAACAACATGATTAGAGTGTGAAAATCTATAGAAAATATTAATAATAGTGATTTAGATACTGTAACTAAGGCTCGTAAAGTTTTATGGCAGGCAAATAGCTTTGCTCTATTCGGTACTTGAAAGAGATTTGACTGGATTAATAAATTACCTCATAAAATTGATATTAATAAAGAATATGTAGAAGCTGTAGATAACTTAAAAGAGAAAATGAACAACGCTTCAGAAGCAAGAGAAAAAGTTGCTATTAGGTATATAATGAGACAAATCAATAAAGCGTATAAGGATTATATAGATGCTACGAATATATCTGAAGAAACTAGGAAACAGAACATGAAGGATATTAATATGGCCATGGCTGCTTAAGTTTTATTTTAATGATTACTAATATGAATACACTAAAAGAACTTGTTAACAAAATATATACAGATTTACAAAAATCTGATTGGATTAAAAAGTATCCAGACTTAACTGAAAAAGGTATCGTTTGAGATATTATTCAATGAATTGCTTTAAATATTATGCCTAATTTTGTGAAGAAAAATAAATTTGAGGAATTTGTAGATGAGAGTGAAAATTTTTATAAAGAAGAAACATTTAAAAAGTATATAGATAATTATTCCGAATTCCTTGGTAATGTAGAATCAGAATTTTATAATGGATTGTTGTTATGATTGGATTAATGATTTGTTCTTAATATTAATCCTACTTATTAGTAGGATTTTTATTTAAATGATAAAAAATATGGAACAGTTGTTGAAAAGATACAAATAACGTATTCAATACTAAAAAATACTTGTTTTATAAATTTATTATGTTCTATTTATATAAATATTTTTTATTTCACAAAACTATTTATATAATTTAAGAATTTAGGACTATTTTTAATTGATGGATAATATTTATTCAAAGTTTTTTCTTCTAGTATATCATAATCTCATCAAAATCATGAATGATGTCTTTGTAGAACATTACTATCCCATTCATAATACTTTAAACTTCAAGTATTAACAGACTCTCAGTATGGGTGTTCATCTAAATTATTTTTTATCCAGTTTATAAAATTGGCAATACGAAATCATTCTTGTGGATCTTTAAATTCCCACAATCAATCCACAGTAACTGATTTTATATTTCCAGATTCACCCATATTAACAGTAATTTTTTCTGAATATCATCGACTCGATAATCTTCAAGTAATTTTTCATTCTTTCTTTTGTTCTTTATCTGCTTGAAATTTTGGGGTCTTTCTTTTATGAGTCCAATCAACATTTTTCATAGTGTCTACAATTTTTTTAGTCATTTCATCAATTTTTTTATGAGAATCTATTTCTGCAGATTTTACATCTCTAATAGTATAGTCGGATTCTATTGATGGCTTTTCTGAATCTCTATACTCAATACATGCTTGTATAAATCATACTCACTCGAGTCATTTCTCTAATTTCTTTTTTACTTTTTCTAGGTCATTATCACTAAAATCTAAAGTGGATATACCATCCACATTTCATTTTGAATCAAAATCAAGTACAGTTTCTTCTAGACATAATTCATATATTTTTTTTGCTAATTCTTGTCATAATTTATTTTCTTTTTCATCTTTACTCATCAATAATTGTTTTACACTCTTTCAATTTGTAGAATCTTTATAAAAATCAAATAAATCTGGTAAATATTTTTTTATATTATCATTTACCGAATTACTGATTTCCAATTTTCAATCTTTTATGGAAACAATATCAACTCATACAAACTGAATGGCACTCAAAAAATGTGCAGAATCATTTATATCGTTAGAATTTATTCACCACACACAACTCATATTTGTCACAGTATTTAATAATCATAAATACATTCCATTAAAATAATCATAATATTCTTTTGATTTTTGAAATAAGCAATCATATGCTACACTTGGTTGCATATAAAGAACTGATTCTTTTATATTGTTCCATTCTATACTTTTTTGACTCATGATTCTTTCTAATTCTTCTGGAATATCTAGATCATCTTCATGTTCTTTCCAAAATAAGAATTGTCATTGCTTACTTCTAAGTGTATTTAGTTTTTTCTCTGCACTATCTACATAACTTATCAAATTCTTTTCTTGTGCAGACAATTCAGTACGTAGTGGATTTAAGGTTTCATATTTGATATTTATATTAGGATCATCAAAATGCAGAACGGTGTTTACCATATCTCCACGGCTTAGTGCATATATTTGTCAGTTTTCTACCCTAAATAAAAATTTATGCACATCTCAAATTCAGGCTCTCTTTGCATTTAATACAATATTCTCAGGAATTTCTACGTATCCATTCTGTCATTGATTGTTAGATGTTACAAAGTCTATAATCTGCTTTTCATAATCTTTTTTCTTTTCTATATATGAATACTCTCTATCAATAATTGCCTTTACTCTTTTTCTAAATTCATGAGTTACCTTATCATCCGCAGCTTCTACGTCAGAATCTAGATTCACCTCTCATATAATCATCTTAAGCGCTTGTTCTTTTGTTAATTTATCTGGATCTTTCACAGACTCATCTTTTGCTCAAAAAAATAAAAATCATGTAACATCGTTTATCTTCCATGCATCGTCCATATATATTCAAGTAGTATCTCAGTCTCATGTATAAAATCACACTAATTCAAATTTATCATTATTTCATGTATATCAATGAATCTCTCTGGCAATACTATATAGTATATTTTGAAATACACTGCTTGATACTTGACAATCTATACTGTCTATCTGATCATTAAATTCATATGATGATAAATATTTCATTGAAGATTCTTTTTCCCATACAGGTCTCTTATCTATAGAGTTTAAATCTAAAAGCACTTGTTGTATGTACTTATAATCTACAGAATCTCATGAAATTCACGTTGTAACCTGTTTTTCTATTGGTCTACCAAGGTTTCTATATTCATTATATTTTACTACAAAATCAATATTTCTTTTCAATATTGTTACTTCTTGTTCTGTATAACAGGATGTTCAATCATCATTTTCAAAAGAACTTTCTATTGATCATTTAGAAGCTAATACTCATTCACAAATTTCCTGTAAATGAGCAGGATTTTCTTGTCCCAATTTTTCAAACATAGTAAATTCTTGGCTATATTCTTGAGATAATTTTTGTTTGTATGCCTCTTTATATGTTTCTACGTTTAATTCTTTATAATTTTGAATATAAGCATTTTCATCATCAGATTTTAAATATGCATATACGTTAGAATCTGCTAAAAGTTGTTCTACATATTCAACTCATTGATTATTTAATAATGCAGTTTTCATTTCATTATATTCTTTTGAACTTTTATCCTCTTTTACATATATCTTTATATATTCCATCCTAACCTTTATTATATCTTCCATTTTCTTTTTTTGTTCTTCATATTGTTTTTTATCTTCTTCGTTTAAATTATTTTTATACGTTTCCTCTTTTTCTCAACTGCTATAATATCACTGCAATAAATAATATCCTCAATTCATTATTTCTTCTTGATAAATTAATGCTTCCCATGCATCTTCCATAGTATCAATTTCAGAATTTGGACCCCTGTCATCTTTTATTGATTCTTTCATTCATGCATGCATATCTAAACGATCTGACTCAAAAAGTTGAACAATAGATTGTTTAATTTTTGTTCTTTTTTGATTTATAAAATCATATCTATTTTGTGCATAAAATTCTTTTTTCTTACCATAAAATTCATCATATCATATTGAAATAGCTCATGCTAGTAATCATACAGCCGCTCATATTACTGTTCACCACGGTCAAGTTACACTACCTCATGCTGCACAAACTCCAGCAAGTGCTAATATTTCTGCTCAAATACTTCACAATCAGATAATCAACTGGATATTAGCATTGTCTTTCATAATCTCTCATCTCAACTCATTTACTTTTGCTGCTAATTCTGCTTCTTTCTTAGACTCGAAATAGCACCACACATCGAATCAAGCGAACAAAAATGTAACTGCTCACATTCATTTTACTCATCTTAAGAATCTTGATAACTTTGTTCAATTTTTTAAAATTCTTGTAAATCATTTTATTTCATCTACACTGTTTAATATTTTCAATTCCTTAGCAATATCATTTGATATTGTGATATTTTTTGATTTAAAAAATTCTATAATTTCTTTTTCACTTTTCCCTATAATTGTAGCTAATTCTTCATCAGGTAAAGATTCTATTAATTTCAATGTTTTAATATCTCCACCAAATGATTTTAATAAATTTGGATTTATTTTATTTTGTAATTTTTGCCAAGCTTTAAATGCTTCAGCCGTTTCTCCATCTAAAGAATTAGCTGCTTCATCAAATAATTTTATAGATTTCTTATATACAGATTCTTGTGCCCTATTCATTTTTACTCAACTCTTTAATTTTTCGTTCATTTCTGCACTAAGTTTATTCAACATTTTTTTTGTTTCCTGAGCATTGAATGATTCTGGTGTCTCCTTTGATTTAAGTCACATCATCCTTTCGGCCTTAGAAATTCAGGCACGATAAGTTGCAGCTGTTATTACTCACGCTTCAACTCATGCTGTAATAGGATTAGGTCACCCACTTTCTTCATTGTTATCTCATCATGAATTATCTCATTCTGTGTGAGTGCATTCATGATTATTAGTATTATTTCAAGTTTCATTATTTCAATCAGTAGTTGTTCAACCATTACCATTTACATTTTGTTCCAAATTATCTAATTTTCAATTAATAACTAAGTTAGCCAATTCTTCTAATCTTCATTCTGTTTGAGCTTGTATTATTTTTTCTTGTTTTTCTTTTAAAAAATTAAAAGTTTTATTTATTAATTTCTCAAATAATTGTTTATCTCATATTTTTACTCACAGAACCTTTCTCCAAAATCATAAATCCTCTAAATCTTTCAAATTATTTACTTCAATTTTTTTACCAGATTTCAAAATTTCTTTCATTTTTTTTGAAATAGGTGCAACCATAATTTTTTCAAAAAAATTCAAGTCATCTTTAAAATCTTTTATATATTTATCTGCTATATCTTCCTTATATTGTTCAACAGATGCCATTAAGACAAACAATAAAAATTAAAATTATAATACTTTCGCCAAAATTTTCATAAATGATTTTAATAATTTAGCTGTTTCAACTCAGAATTCACTACCTCATTTCAATAATATTTTATCGAAACTCTTAATCATATCATCAACTTGAATTCACTTAAATACTTTTCATAAATCAGGATCCTTTAATAATCTTTTAAATTCATCATACTGTCACATAGTGAGTAATTCCTTCATCTTATCTCATACTTTTCCTCATCATCTAAATGCATCACTAATATTGAATAATTTTTTTATTTCTGGTATATATTTTGCATCAAATCATTCATCAATAAATTTAACAAAACACTCCATTTCATCATCAACAAGCGTTGCATCTTTTTGTAATTTTTTTAATTCTTCAATATGATGTGCAACTGCATCAGGATTTGCTACTCATTCCAATTTTGCTATAACATTATCTATACTTTTATTAAAAGCTCTTCTTGCTGCGCTATCTGCAATTTCTACTGCATCTCCTACAGAAGACAATTTTGATAATCTTTTTAATTCTTCAATTCCTCCACTACTTACTACAGCTCTTCTAATATCAGAAGAAGCATCCCAATTTTTTACTAAATCATCATACAATCCAGATTCATTTTTAAGTTGATTTAAAAACAATTCTCATCTTTTTTCTTCTACAATACGGTCAAAAGCAAGTCTTCTCATATCGAATCACTTCACATCATCATATGTGTTACCAAATGTTTTAAATGTTTTTCTCCATACTCTTTGTGTTTCTGCTGCACCAATATTGGTGTAACATCTCCTTTTTATTATCTTTCATGCACGATCCAAAGATACTCTTCAATCAATTAAATCCTGCAAAAGAATTTTTGCTCAATTTTCTCATTTATATTTTAACGGGTTGATTCCATGTAAAGAGTCTCTTACTAATTTAAAACGTGTCGCTCATTTATATGCTGCCCATACGGGAGAAAATACCATTTTTCATCCAAATGTTGCTATTTTTTTTCAACTTTTAGCATCAATAAAACATCGAACTCATCAAACTAACATAATAGTTCATCACGTTCAAAGAAATCAACTACCTATATATGCTAATCATTCTAACCACTCACGATGAATTAATTTATTAACTCATTTTATTAAATTTTTAACTGATCAATATAAGAATCATGGAATTCTCCATATTATATTACCATATTCATCATAATCTTTTTCTATGGTAAATTGTCATAATTCTGCTTCTTTCTTAAGAGCCAACATAGCATTTATTGTTTCAGATAATACTATTTTATCATCATTACTTAATTTACCACTTATTAATTCTTGTTTTTTTGCTAATAATATTTGCTTATAGCTTTCAAACATCTTATCAAGTCATGATTTTTCCAAATATTCTCTTAAATTTGCATCTCCCCATCTTGTTAAATCTTCATATATATTCCATACACTATCCTCTGTCGCTTCAATTATATCATCCATCGAATCTAGTATACCATCACAAGCTTCTCATAGTTTTTTATCATCGTTAGCATCTAATGTTTCGTTATTTTGTTTCTTTTCATTAATTTGCTCTATAATATCTTTTTCTCATTCTTTACATCAAAGAATTCTATTCCTATCTTTGTCTATTTCTTGAACCTGTTTCTTTAAATCTTCATCAATATGATTATCGAATAAATTATTTTGTGATAAAACAGTAACGGCTGAATGTGTTGGACTATTCAGAAAATTCTTATATTGAGGATCTTTTACAACATATTTATCAAATAAATCTTGATCATTCCAAATCTCATTTTCAGATTTTCAATACTTTTGGGCCGCATTCTTTACTATTTTTTTTGTTAATTGATCTTTCTTTTGAAACAGGTATGTTTGTACTCTAATACTTTGCCTGAAAAAGTATTGCATTTCTTTTTCTGCATTTTCATTTTTTATTTTCCACTGATCTATCTTATCACTTAATGATCATGCCATACTTTTGAAAGGTATCCATGATGGTAAGAATTCTAAGTAAGAATCTGCGAATAATTTTAAAAAGTCTCATCATGCATTTTTTACAAAATTTATCATTCAATCCAATCCGTCATTTAAGGCTGTTTTAAATGAAGAATTTTGTCATAAGATTCCATCAACACTTTTGAACTGGTTATCTAAACAGTATGGGACTATTCACTTATAAAATTTTGTTCAATTTGATTGTTCTTTTGCTATTTTATTCATTTCCAATTCATCTTCATATCAGGATTTTAATTCTCTACCAAATATCTCCTGATATACATTATCTACTTTATCTCATAATCATTCATAATTATCAAATTTTTCCTTATTCTCTGGTTTCTGTATAAATTCATCATATGATTCATATTTCTCTTTATCAGAATCTCTTCATGTTGCTCATTCTTTTCACCATCGACCAAGTCGTTTTCATAGTCAATAAACAGCAAGTCAACTTCATGCTCATATTCCAGTCCATTTCAAGAATTTTCCCCGTCCTGTTTTCCAGAATGATTTCTTTTTTTTCTTAGATTTCTTTCCAGTTTCTTCATTATCTTCTTCATCCTCTTCATCTTTTCACCATCAAAATAAGCTTTTTAATCATTTATACGCAAGAGCTACTGCTCATACTCAT
>Ga0247609_10002010_pt1 | contig 22479 bp, 19 predicted proteins | sample 172DNAGHGlowgp2_FD_193487 | JGI IMG/M metagenome (GOLD analysis project Ga0247609, IMG submission 193487) | Sheep rumen microbial communities from Palmerston North, Manawatu-Wanganui, New Zealand - 1728 DNA GHGlow gp2 | ecosystem: Host-associated > Mammals > Digestive system > Stomach > Rumen ...
TTAAATAATGGTTATATCAAGCGTAACAGAATAGTAAAGATCGGATTAAGAAAAATTAATAAAAAATATATAATATATGAAAAGGAAGAATTATTTAATGATCGAATTACAAAAGAAATTAAAACAAAAATGCCATTCAATATTACTTTGAAAAAAAATCTTACATTAGATGGTATTTATAGAGAAGGTAAATATGTTTTTAAATTTGATAAAATAAAACAATTTTATTATGATGTGTATATCTATTCATTACCTCTAATTAAGGGAAAAGCAAAAAGAATAAAAAATAAGGAAATTACAATTTATAGATACACGGTAGAAAATAACATCATAACAATTTTAGATTTTGAGATGGCTAAATAGCTAGCTATTTAGCCATCTCTTTTATAACAAATAATAAATTAAATTGACTTATATAATTAAAGATTTTTAAATATTTTATTTTTTATTCTTTTTATTATATTTGATATTTCATCTGTATTTTTATTTGTTTTATTATTATTGACGGTATAAAAGATGAAATCGGAAGAAACAGGTATATATTCAAACGTAAAATAGTTTGTACGGTTTCACCAGATGCTTCAGAACACACAAAAAAAGATGAGTAATATATTTTATTATATTACTCATTTTTGTTTATTATATGCTATTTATTAAGTATTTTATTTTTAATTTTTTTAATAATACTTAACATTTCTTTTTTCTTATTATTTGTTTTTTCATCAAATTTCTTAAGTGCTTCCCTATCCTTTTTAAGCATATCATTCCATAATTCTTTGTCCCAATATTTCTTAAATGTATTATTTATATATTCATATCTTTCAGGATCAACTTTTAATCTTTTTTGATGATTAATTTCAGAAAAAGATTTATCATATATCTTTAATTTATTATATTGTTCTTCTGAAACAAAGAAAGGTAAACTAGAATAAAATTCATCAATATTACAAATATCATATATTCGTTCATCTGTATGCTGTAATAAGAATTCATCAATATTATATATTCTTTGATAATTAGGATTAAAATTATATAACATATCCAGAGCTTCTAATAATGTTACTGATGAAATAATAATTCTGTCATTGTTTTCATATTTATAAAAGATATATAACTTTATATGTCCGTTATATTCATCTTCTGTATGATCAAATTCTTTTCTTTCCATAAATTAAATAATATTATTTTATATAAATTAGTTTTTTTCATTAAATAATTCTAATTGCAGATCATTAATTATTGTATTATCATTATTTTCTTGTTCTTCTTTAGTTACAAATATATTATCTTGAAGTGTATTTGTACTTTCTTGTTTTCGCATGAACCGTTCATTTGATTTATCAAGTTCAGAATATGTATAATAATCAAATTCCTTATGTATTATATTAGGCAGTTCTTTTTCAATATCTTCAATTCTGAGTTTAGATGTATGAGGCAGTTCTTCAAGTTCTTCTTCTGATTCAATTTTCTCATCATCCATATTTTCAGTAAGTTCAGCAAAGAAGTCTTTTGTGTTTGCATTACCGAATATATTAACCAAATCATCTTTACGTTCCCATAGTAATTCAAACGGTTTTATAGTTATATTACCATTTCTTGGTCTGGTATGAATAATTATGACATCAAATAATTCAACCATCATATTATACAGTTCTTCAAAGAAATCTAAATCATCGACAACCAAATCAGGAATACTATTGGCATATTTAGCAGCATATTTGGCTATCCATTCTTGTACTGCTTTAGTTGTAGTACTTGGATTGTCTTTTGCAAAATTCTGGGCGTCTATAATAAATTTAAATATAGGAAAATCAATTCTATGTTTTCTTCTGTTTGCTTCTATCAATACAAATTTCCTTATTCTTCCTAACTTGGCATAATTTATTTTATTTTGTTTTTTATCTACACAATATCTGAATATATCATTAATAGTATCACAATCATAAAATCTGTATAATCCCAATACTATAGGAATATTTTTTTCTAATATTTCAATACTTTCAGCATACAGATTATTATTTTCACGTTCTTCTTTATATTCATCATCCTTGAATATAGCATAATCACCTTTAACAAGTTTTTTATAAATATCTATATTACCGTCATTTAAGTGATTAAGGAAATTAAATGTCTGTTTAGTCCACCAGTCAAATCTGATATGTCTGCATGATTTAAGAAATTCTTCAAGCCAGTCAATTTTATCTTGTGGTATACGTTCTTGATGATCATATTTAAATATCTCATAACCGTAATATTTCATACCATTTATAATTACCGGAAGTTGTTTTGAATATTCTGAATATCGTTCTTCAAATACCCTGAGTTTATATGTTGTTTCATCAATATAATATTTACAGTCATTTTCATCATATTTAAGATATTTATTGGCACCGATTAATGATTGAATAAGCGGATTATATTTTGATTCTTCATTATTACGTTCAAGCATATCGTTACAAGTCCGTATTAAATCTCGGGCAATCAATAAATCTTTTTGTGATATACTTAAATCTAACGGATGAATATGATAATAATCTATCGGAAATCCTGTTGAATCTTCCTTTTCAAGATATAAATTAATATATAAATCATTATTACGGATTCTATTGGCAAACTGTTCGATATCTTGTGCCATATATGGTTCACTGAAATAAACACTGAATCTGGATTTATCACAAATATCTACACCTACAGAAAGATATGTAGAACAAAATACAATATCATTTTCTCCTACGGATTTATTGATATTTATATTTTCCATTGTATCTTCACCATAATTAGATTTCTTATAATAAAAAGCTTTAAGAGGTTTGGAATATTCCATATTATTAAGATATTCTTGAATGATACCTTTCATCTGTTCAAATAGCAAATTACCTCTGTTTGTCGGATATAATATTTTCCTACCTTCAACTATATCTTGGGCCATCGCCTTAGCCATCATTAATATACGTTCATGTTGTGTGGCTACCATATGAATAGAGAATTCTTTTTTACGTAAATCCTCTTTAGTCACTTTTATATGTTTTATACCAGGAAAAAACAATAATTCTCCTGTAGGTGTTCCTGTCATCATAATAATTTTGGCATGACAATTAGCAAGCCGTTGAATAGTAGGAGACATAACATCCCGATATGAACTTGTAAATAATAAATGTGATTCATCTATAACTATATATTCAAAATTCGCCTGGTCTAATTCCATAATATTAAGTTTTGAAAATTTATCAATAGTCATAGACATACTTTTATTACTTAATATATCATCTAATGTGGGTCTTTTTGTACCGTAATAATATAACCAGTCTGATGTCTTTTCATCAGCTTCTACTTTAGCTTTAATAGTTGATGTAAACGGTAATATTAATATAGTCTTAGCATTTAAAGCTTTAACCATTTCTGTTTTTCCGTAACCTGCACCAGCTTCTAATAATGTTATATGAGAAAGATTTTTAATAATATCATATTGAATATCAGATAAATACTGATTACTTCTCATATATAGCTCAACATGTTCACTATTAGAATTCAAAACTTTAATTGGATCGACATCATTATTTTTGTTTTTTATATCGTTTTCAATCTTATTAATTCCTTCTTTATATAATTCTTCAGTTTTTATTTTAAGATTAAATCCATGTTGTTTATTTAATTCTTTAACAGCCCATGTTGATATAGGTTTATTATGGATTGATGCTGTTTTAACGTCTCCTGCTAATTCTCGTGATGATGTTCCCTTACATATATCAATCATAATTTTCAATGCCGTATCATGACCGTAAATAGCTGTTAAAGTATTAGCAAGCTGCCAACGTTGAGCATGTTTATAGTGTTGTTTACCTAATGCTTTTTTCTCATCTCTATCATTAATTCCTGATATTGCCGATACATCTAAATCATCAGTTGTTCTGTCTGTATTAAACCATTCAAGTTTATGGAAGATATTTTTAAGGTCAGGATGAGAAATCCAGTTAATAGATTCTACACCGCTTACAAATGCTGTTTCAAAATTAACGTCTAATCGTAAATCCTGAAAATTAGTATTCATTAATGGTTTAAAATCTGATGAAATAAAAATACCCTGTTGGGGTTTAGCCATCGCCATATCCATAAATTTAAATATATCCTCTTTATCATATTTAAATTGTGCTGCATATTTTGAAAGAACAATATAAATATATGAATATTTATGTCTGAAATTACATAAGTATTCAATTTTCCTGTTATGCTGATCAATAGATAACGGTGTTATTTTAGTCCAAACGTGTAAACTGTTTTTTGAAGCAGATAAACAAATACCTAAAAACCAATAATATTTTTTAAGTTCATTAAATAATATATCTTTTAATTTCAATGCAAGTCCGGCATTCTTAATATCAAGGTCAATAATCTGTAATCCGTTCCACATTGAGTATGAAACATCTGCAATAGGACGTTGAGTTGATGATGTTGAAAAAACAACTTTACGCTGAATTTTATCAACGGTTGAATATGTCTTATCTAATATTAATTTAAAAATATCTCCCCAATTCCAAACTATACCTGTTTTATCATAAATAGATTTGGTAACAAGACATTCTATTAACTGTAATTGGTCATTATAAAAATTAAGTTGTTCTTCTCTTGTACATTCTAAAAAATTATAAGATGAATATTGTTTTTCTAATATATTTGATTTATCAAAACTTGCATATGATTTAGATAACTGACTGAAATTATTCAAAGTTTCAGTTAATGTCTGATTTTCTTTTTTTGAATATATATCATTTATTTTATTTAAATATTGTCTTAAGTTTAAAAAATTATTTTCTGACATCAATACCTCTCTTTATTATATATAAATAACTAAAAAAATTAACATTTAATATTTAAATAGAAATTATTTTAGTATTTTTTAAAGAAAATTAACTATTCTTTTTTAATCATATTATGTTATTTTTATAAAAAGCATTATATATAATAAAATAGAATTTTTATGGCTACTTGTTTAACAGAAAATACAAATACCGGCAATAAAACATTATCAGCTGAAGAACTACAAAAAATAAAGGATCAATGGGAAGATCAAGTTGATTATCAGTTTGTTCAACGATTAGTTCAAGAATTAACACAATCTTGTGCTTTACCGTTACCTGTACCTGCCGCCGCTATTCCTCCGCTTATTATTCAAGCTGCTCAATATTTTTGGGAGAATTATTATGGAGCGTTAGAAGAAAGATATTACTGTATTAAAAACAAAGATTTTAACAGATGCGGTCCAAATAATATTATTAAATTACCTGAAAGAATATATTCTGTTTTTGGTGTATATAAAACAAATAACACTTATATATATGGTCAGCTTGGTGATTTTTCATTAGAGAGAATGATAATGAACAACAACACATTAGCTGCAGGTGCCGGCGGATCATTAAATGATGTTTTCGGTACAGGAACGGGGTATAATCTTACTGATGTTATGGGCGCGTTATATGAAGTTCAAACTTATAAAGATATGTTTAATGCACCACTTACATTTAATTATAATGCTTATTCAAATGATCTTGTTATATTAGGCGCTTTAGGACATTCAGATTTAATATTACAATGTTTCTTAAGATGTAAAATACAGGATTTATATAAGTTTTATTATTTCTTTAGATATTGTGTATGTTTAGGAAAAAAATCAATGGCCACTATATTAGGTACTTTTGAATATAAAATGCCAGGTAATGTAACAGTAAACTATTCAAGATTTGAAGACAGTGCTGACGCCGAAATGGATAAAATAGATGAATGGTGTAATAGAAATAACGCTTTAGATTATTTCTTTAATACAAATACGATTTAAAAAATAATATTAATTAATATGAAATCATTAAAACAATATATTTTAGAAAATAAATTAATTACATTTGTTGTTACTTTTTTTGATAAATGGGTTAGGCATTGGGATAATTCACAAGAACAAAGATTTTTGTTAAATAAGAAAGAAAGAAAAGATATGATTAAATTTATTGAATCACAAGATAAATGTAATGAAATATTATATAGAGCCACTTATTTAAATTATGGAAATATTGAAAATACTCCTGTCGGCGGAACATATTATGAACCATTAATATCTACATCAGAATCGGAACGTTTTGTAAATAAAATTTTAAAACAAAATGCTGATTATAATATAAAATCAAATAAAAGTGATGACAATAAATTATTAACTAAATTAATTATAAAACCTGGTTCACAAAGTATAAATATTGATAATTTTATACAGTATAATCAATTTGAATGGGTTGTATGCGGTAAATTTAAAGTTATATCGAAAAAAACAGAAACATTTAAATGGGAAAATGATTTTACTTATAAACGATATTCAACAAAAATAAATGTTATTACCATTGAACAAGTATTTGATGAAAGTTTAACAGATATATTTGAAAAATTAAAACCACTAAAAAATAATTATAAAAAAGAAAAACAAGAAATAATGCTTTAGATTATTTCTTTAATACAAATACGATTTAATTATGAATAATTTATTTCAAATGATAAAGAATTTTAATACACAAAATTCTAAAACAACATATGGTGATATATTAAGCAATAATGCAAAACCTAGACTGAATGAATCTGATAGTAGATCATATGATGAAATAAAAAAATCAGATAAAGACAGACTGGTAAGTAAAAATTCAGGATCAAATCCAAACGGTTTGTATTCTGGAAATATGGGTACCGGTATACATGGTAATTTTGTACAGATATGTTAAAATATAATATATAATAATTATGGATATTAAACAACCGATAGAATATAGATATAAAGATACTGATAAATATTGTTTCGTGGATGATAACAGATATGATTATGCAAAAAACGGTATATTGAACAAAATACTGCCTAAATTATTATTTAAAGGTAATTCAATATTTGTTACATTTTTACAGTTAATTGATTTACGGTGTATTCTATTGTTTAAATATATAGATAAATTAAAGAACTTTAAGAATTTTATGATGCAATAATTTATTAAAAGGACTTCAAATTTGAAGTTCTTTTTTATTTTTAATTATAAACAAATAATATATAATTGCATTAATGGATTTTTTAGATAATAGCGGACACATTTTTACTTTACCGTCATACTCATCAGAACCTATCGGATATGAATTTGAAGAAAATGAATATGTATTCTGGTGTGATGATCCTAATACTAAATATTTATCAATCAATAATTATTATATTAAAGTAATTAATTTTATTGTATATTACGATAATATGAATTTCAATAATTTCAATGATTTAGTTAATGTTGAAATTACTTTGGAATCTACTAAATTCTGGTTACTTAATCCTCAGCAAATTCAAGAAATGGTAAATAATAATCAGTCAATACATGATTATATACAATTACATGAAGATTATTTTTCCAGTGAACCAGAATCAATGTTAAAACGTCTGACTAATGATGATTTAATTGTATTGACATTAAACCAGACTGATGAAAATGATGATAAATATATGAATAGTTGGCCAAGATCAAATATGGCTATTATTCCGCTATATGTGGTAACAACAAGTAGAGAAGAAGGTTCATGGTTATCTAATATTCTTATTCATGTTTCAAATGCTATAGAAGAAGATGATGTGGTTTCGGAAACATGGTGTCCTATAACAGTAGGAGGGGCGTATAATGAAGAAAGTGAAATATTAACTATTAACGGTCAAAATATGGGTATATCTTTACCTAAAGATATATTCAGAGCAGTTTATCAATCAAGTTTTTTAAATGAAGAATTTAATGAGCAATTATATAATGAAAAACTTAAAGAATATTTATTAAATTATATTCCGTTAAAAGTAGAAGTAGGTAATTATAATTCAGTAGAACAATCATTAAAATGGTTTGGATACGGAGATAAGATAACACTATCTAAATTATTAAGAAATGACAATAGAATAAAAACACAATTTGTTCATGATTATTTTAACATTTCTACTGATATGTTAAATTCATTTAAATATTTTTCAACAAGGGCGTTGATTTCATTGCGCATGAAAGCTAATGAAGAAACAAATAAAACAAACGGCTTTGATTTATCACAATCATTCTGGGGAGAAGATAAGCCAGTAATGAAAGATCTGTTTAATACATTAGAACGCGTTGAAGTAGGATATTCAGATGATAAATGGAGTTATTTGAAACCTTATTATGATTTTACATTTTATGAATTATCTTTAAAGCTTGCATGTCTTAAATACTATTATGAAAAATATTTTTTACCAATTCATTTGAAAATACAATCTGCTACTATAGCTCACCAAGTATTTACAAATGATATAAAAATGCATAATTATGTTTATTCTACAGAAAGAACAGAATCTCCTATAAATATTGAAAATTCACATAATTTCAACAGTAATGCTGATAGTATTGATGAAAAAATATTACCTGATGTAACTTTTGAAACCAATAAATTAAGATATTTTACAAATCAGAAACATTTTATAGATGATAATTTCAATGAATTTAAAGATATTGATCCATTACATAATGATTACTATAAAATAGAAGATACTTGTTTAAATATCCCTATACATTTCAATAATTATAATAAATTATATAATTGTGTTTTATTACTTGAAAAGGTATTAAAGGTAAATGAAGAGAAAAATCCATATAGACTAAAAATAAATGATTATCCGATTAATCTGTTTTATTATGATTTAGAAATAAAAGATTATAATGATACTGCTAAAAGTTTAAACCTTGAAGATTTTATGTATAGTTTCTTAAATTATAAAGAAAATAAATACGGTAATTTTATTCAAGGTTACGAAAATTTTAAAGAATATCTTAAATCATATTTCACAATAAAATTATCTTCATTAGACGATGTTGATGAATCTGATATTGATTATACTTCAAGATCTATATTTTTTAATGAAGATGAAAACTTATATATTAATTTATCCAATAATAAATTTATAGAAAATATAAATAATAAATTAACATATGATCAATGTGAATTATTTTATGATTATATAGGAAGTCAATATAGTGATTTTAAAATAAAAATTGAAGATGAACCTATTGAATTAATAACAAAAGATTTTTATATATATATTCCACAATTAAATGCTTTTGAGTTTAATGTTATGAATCAGGTATTGGAAAATCCTGATATTATAGGACATATTATTGTTATTCCGTCGGTTGATTTATTAGTAAAAGTTAATATGACTGAAATAAATGATATATGTATTATAAGAAACAAATATAAAAAATCAATTAAAAAAAGTATAAATATAAATTATATACCGTCAAGTAATTTAATTTATGAATCACATTTTAGTTTTATTCAGAAAGAAGATAAACCTTCTACTCAATATAACTGTTTTGTATTATATCCTAAACTGTTAAATGATAATAATGTTAATTATTTTGTAAATCAGAATTATATATTACGATTACTTGTAAATAATAAATGGTATACATATACATTTGAATCCAAGATACCTGATTTATATTTAGACTTTGGTAAAATAAATTATAAATATTGGTATAATTCAGATAATTATTTCTCAAGATTTTCACAATTACAAGATTTTGAACCTAATAAATATGATGATAATGGTAATTTAACTGAACAAGGAAGATTGGTATTTAATTCATATATGCATAATCCTGATTTAGTTAATATAGATTCTATTAATTTCAGTTCACAAATAGAAAAATATATAATTACGAATAATATAACATATATAGATCAAAATCAAATTTATAATTGTAATTTTGAAAAATTTATATCATTTAATAAATGTGAAATATATTTTTCTAATTATATATTTGATAAATTTAAATCTGTTGTTTTATTACAAAATGATATTGAAAGTATTATAAAAGATGGAGAACGAGGAGTTTTCAGATCAAGAAGAGTTGATGATGATGAAAAATGGGATAAAAACGGTGATTATAAATTAACTTCTGGATATTCAGGAAACAGAAATATTATAACTAAAAAAATATATATATTATCTGAAAATGTAGCGTTTACTAATATTGCTGATGATGAAAATACTGATACTTATGTGAGAATAAGAATATTTGATAAAGAATTTTTCACAGAATTATTTAAAGGTAAAAATCCGATAGACAGAACTCAGTTAGACAGAAAAAATTTCATAAAAATAACTAAAGAAAATAATAATATTATATCATTAGGAATATATAAGTTTATACATAAACATGAAGATGATATAAAATCTATTGAAATAGAATCAGATACTCATACTGATGATTTTGATGGCAGAATTATAAAATATTATATTGAAGGTTATGAAAATCAAAAATATGATACTCGAGAAGAAGCTGTAGAAGTTGCTCGACAATATGATGAAAATAACCATAATATTTTAATGGGAGATACTATACAAAATGCATCTTCAACATATCATATTAAAACAAAGGTAAATAATACAAATATTAATTTATATCAAAATTATAATACAGATATAAATCTGACTGATAATCCTAAATTTAAAAATAATATTATAGTTTATGATTTATATGAACCTGTTGAAAATATAATTGATATATTAAAATTTTATCAGAATATAGATATTTCAACAAACGGTATAAGATTTAAACATACATTTGCTGCCGGAAAAAATAATACATTTGTTAATAAATTTATATTAAACGGTACAACATTATGGACTAATCAAATTATACCGGACAGTGATTATTTATCAACTGATGAAAATATAATATGGAATAATGGTCTTATAACATTCCCTGATAAAGACTATACTATTGATTCACGTATAATAGATAAATATGGTTTTTATTGGGCTAATAAAGTTTATAATAATGTTAATTATACAAAAGACAATACAAATGACATTATTAAAGATATTAGATTCGAAGCAAAAGAAGGGGATATTAAGTATTATTGTTATTTTGATATTGATGAAAATGATAATTATACTTTCTATTCTGAATCTAAAACAGATATTATTAATGATTATGTTTTCGGGTATAAAGATATTAATTCATTTAATTTAATAAATAACGCATATATAACACCAGAAACAATAAATATTCCATTAGAAACAGATGATAATGGTATTAAAGTAGATATTAATATAACAGATACCAGTAAATTTAAAGACTTTATATTTAATATAGATACTTTAACGGCAACATATATTGATGCTTTTGATAATACTCATAAAACAGTAAAAATATATTATCAATTAGAATATTTTAAAAGAAACAGTATTAATGAACCTTATGTAGAATCTTATTTAAATAATTCAGAATTCTTATATCTTAATAGACAAAATAATAATGATGAAGATTTAATTAATTTATATAAAGATAAAATAAAAGTTCGTATTACTTTACATATAATATTTATAGATGAAAATTTACATTCAAAAATATATATTGATGATCTTCCAGAAGATATACTTGAAAATATAGAAATAACCGGAAAAGACGGTAATAAAGAATTTAATTATAATGATCAAACTATTTCATTAAGTTATGATATAGCTATGATGGATGAACGTAATAAGCAAGAAATAGCTATGGATAATCCGACTAATTATAGCTTTAAATATAATGTTATAGCTAATAGTTTTTATGATATAGATGATAATAAATATTATATAACTACAGAAGATAAGAAAAAACAATTATATGAAAATGTTATAAATTATATTAATAACACATTAGAACGTGAAGGTGAAATATCTATATGGGATTCTTTTAATGAGGGTAAAGACGGTGTTAGAGTTAATGAATATTCACACAGTAAACATTATCTACAAGTCAATTTATTAAAATATATAAATAAACCAGAAAATTATTTTATATTAGATTGGACAGAAGATATTCCTAATATAGATAAAGATAAATATTCATTAGGAATGGAAATATTTATAGAACGAGTTGACGGTAAAATTGAAATAATTAATGAAAAGGGATCTGATTTTATATTATATCCTACAGACAGACAGGCATTATTATATTTTACTATTAATATTTTTGAACAAAACAGATATTTAAGAGAAGATGATTTAGTAAATGACTGGGATGAAATAAACGGATCACAAGGAGAAATAAGTCCTGATATACGTAATATAAGTATTAACGGAGCAAGTATTATACCGTATATTTATAAACGTGAATTAAATTATGAAAAGAAACAGTATAACTATGGAAGTGATCCGATGAATACCCAACATATAATGAATAAATATGTTTATCCAGATCAACTTATAAATTTAAATGAAAATGAGACAAGCTTAATTGATTTATATAATGATTTCTTTAATATAGGTTGGATTAATCAAGAAACCAAGAAACCATATGTTCAAGAAGTTTATGATGTTGAGAAAATATATGATATTGAAAAGAAATATAATTTATTCAAACAAATTAATAAATTTAAATATATTAATGATGTAACAATAAATAAGAATATAATTAAGGCTAGTTATAAATTTGAAAAACAATATGAAATAGATTTATTAGTTTATAATAATGAAGATTTATATAATGAACAATTAGATAAATTAAAGAAAGAATTTACAAACAGTATCAGAATATTATCGATGAATTTTGATGATATAGTTATTGAAAAATCATATAAGATAAATGCAGATACATTAGAAACTATTCCTGATATTGAAGTAATATTAATATCATATGAAATATTTCAATATTATGATGTCGATAGTTTTGTATTGGATGATACTGTTAAAGGTTCAAATTATAAAAATATGATTAAATATGATTTTTCAGTAAATAATAAATTAGATTTTTATGAAGTCAAATTATATTCTGTAATAAAAGACAGTACGGATAATATTATTGAAACGGAATTATATATTGAAGACGCTTATTTAGAAGAACACTATATAAAACTTATAAGTCCTAAAATAGAATTATCTAGTATGTATCTTGATTATGATTTATATCTAATGCATGATACTAATTATTGGTATATTGTATTTATATCTAAAGAAACTATAAGTAAAGCTTTAAAACCTGCAGATTTAAAAGTTCCTAAAGCATTAAAAATATTGTATGGCGAAAAATACAGACAAGAAAATAATATAGATATAAAAAATAAATATATAAATAATACTGATTATGAATTGAGATATGTAGGTTCTGATGATGAATTTTTAATCAACAGAATGCAATATGTATCTAATGAAGGTATAAATCATTTCAATCAAGATGATGTAATTGTAGGAAGAATTCAAAATTGTCCTCATTTACCTGTTAATATTTATGACGGTACTAAATGGCATATTAAACCTATATCATCAGGTATGAAAAAAGATCAGACAATAGATTCTAATTCTGAAATGTGTCTGTTATCATTACCTAAAAATGATAATAAATATCAAAAGGGATATTATGATATAGATGTCAGATATTGTTTAGACAGAAATATTAATCACCAGGTAATGAAGAAAGGAAAATTAAGAATAGGATAAAAAAAGGGACCTTTAAAGGTCCCTTTATTTTGCAACTATAATATATCCTGGATTATCATAATCAATTCCTATCAATACCCCAATTACCGGATGCGTGAATAATTTAATATTATCATTAAATTCTTCTACCAATGTTCCGTGTACCATAATTTCATTTTCAAGATTTTCCCAATATTCAGCTTCTGTCGCAAATTCACCAACTAATGCAAAAGTTTCAAGATCCAAATCATTAAAATAATCTTTAATCTTTTCAGGTAAAAAATCATTAAATAATGATTCAAGACTTACAAATCCCGAAATATCATTAATATCATTTTCACCGTTTTCACCTACTAAATCAAACTTAGTAATAAACTCTTTTACTTCATCAGAAATTTTTTTCATAATAATTAAAATTAAAATTAGTAAATAAATTGTTATTTTTATATATAAAATAGAAATAATATAAAATAATTCAATAATTTTATGAAAACATTTAGACAATTAAATGAAGCATATGCAGACGAATATTTAGACAATGAATCTCGTGTTCTTATTATTGATAAATTAAAAAACGCATTAAAAGAAGAACTGAATGCATGGTATGGTTATGTGATCACTAAAGATTTTTTGGTGGGTTCTTGTCGATGTGAAGTTGTCAAACTTTATGAAGAAACTGCTGATGACGAACTTAAAGATCATGGATACTGGTTAATGAAACGTATCAATGAACTTGGCGGTACTATTGAAGATATAACTGCATCACCTGCATCATGGTTAACTGCCACACATACATATATTTCTCCTAAATGGTCACCCAAATATTCACAAACAAGTGGAATTGAAAACAATAATGAGCAAGTTTTAAGTATAACTGATTCATTGATGACTAATATTGAAAATGAATTAGGTGCTATTGAAACATATAAAGACTTAATAGAGACAGCACAAATTTCAAAAGACTATACAACAGAAAGAAAATGCAAAGAAATATTGGCGGATGAAGAAGAACATCTTCAGTTACTTCAAGATTTCTTAGATGATATGATAGAACGCAGAAAAGAAATTTAATATTGTTTTTATGGCATTCAAGATAGGTAAAAATAAAATGGCAGATATAACAGAATTTAATCCTGATGATATAGATATGATTAAAAAACTGTTAATATCTATATATTTATCATTACAATCAAAACATACATATAAAATACAAGGAATTAGCAGATATACTATTAGAAGACTGCAAGTTGATTATGAAAATATTATTGAAATATTAAATAAACAATTTAAATATAATTTTAATGTATCTGATGAAATAAAACCAAAAAGTGATTTACGAATGTGGATTAAAGCTCATTGGAAAGTTATAGAAAAAATTTTTAATTTCAGAGCTGTAAAATTCGTAGTCGGTAATGAAAATTTATTTATAAAGGGTTATGATATATATTGGGGATATTGGAAAGAATATAGAAAAACATTTGAAACAACAGGAACATATACATTACCTTTTAAACCTGATCCAAAATTTGAAATAGTTTAAAAAATATTATTTTTAAAAATAATATTTAATATAATAGAATAATACATTAAACATTACTATATTAATATATCAGTTAAATAAATTTTAAAATTATAGTATTATGTTTGAACGAGAATCATTTTATCACATGCTGCCTAGTGAATCAATGGATGTATGTGAAGAGAACCGTAAAGAATTTTTTTACACATTACTTGAACGGAATTATATCTGGAAGAAACGTTTTGTAGATAAGCAAGAAAGACCGTGGACAGATAATAAAATATTCCAGGATTATAAGTTTACTAATGTTTATCGAGAATTAGACAGATCTTCACAGTGGTTGATTAATAACATTATCAGGGATGAATCATTAGATCTTAAAAATTTGGTATGGAAGATATTGGTATATAGAATATTTAATAATCCTGAAACATTTAAATTATCTGTATGGCCAAATGGAATTCCTGCATATGATGATTATAATGAAGATGAATTTTATGAATTCATTAAGTTTGTCAGAAGTAAAGGACAGAATCCGTATACATCAGCTTATATTTATCCGTCAATGAAAGGACATACAAAAGATGAAGGATATTGTAAATTTGTTGTACCTGAAATTCATAAGAAACTACCTGAATTCATGCAACTGGTAGAAACTGCTAATACACCTGAACAGATTTTTGAATATCTTAAGAATATTCCGCTTATTGGTAAGTTTACTGCACATGAGTTTTATCAGGATTTATGTTATATTCCTATTTATACTGATAAGACATTTATGAAATTTGGTCAAAATGATTTCACTAATGTGGGTCCAGGTTCGGGAACAGGTATCAGACTTATTTATCCGTCATTACAATATAAGAAATACAAGACTGGAATTCAGAGACTTAAAGATGAATGTGAAGAAGAAGTCAAGAAGATTGCTGAAGAAATGGGAGTAAGACCACTTTATATAGGATGGAATAAAGAAACTAAGCAATATGAAATTTCTGAAAACTGTAATATAACACTTAATCAGATTGAGATGTGGTTATGTGAATACCAGAAATATTGGAAGATGGTTAAAAAAGTAGGTAAACAACGACAAGTATATGTACAAAAGACATTTTAAGAATAAACCGGTTTAAAAGACCGGTTTTCATTATTATTAAATAATATATAATATAATATTTATGAGATCCGTACAAGAATATATAAAAGAAAGTCTTATTATTGAAAGATTTAATGCCATAGATAATCAGATTATTTTCGAGGCATTACAAAGTAAAGTACTTCAAGAACTTGCTAAACAATTATTAGATCAGGTTAATGCTGAGAAAAAATATAATGACGAGTCTGGAAATAAAATGTTTAATTCTAGAAATAAAACGTTTAATTATATATTTGGTAGTAAATGGGGTCAGAAAGTAGCATGGAGTGAAATAACTGACAGTGATATTGAAGAACGTCCAGCTGATTATTGGAATCATGTTAGAACATCTGCCGAAAATAAAAGAATGATTAAAGAATTAATAAAAGGTCAAAATACAGATAGAATAATTATCATTAAAGATCCTGAAACAAATAAATTTAAAGACGTTATATTTGCCGATGAAATATTCCATCTTGAAGGGTCTGAAACAGGTTATGGAAAAGCTGCAGGATATAAATATAGTAGCTATGGAAAACCGAAACAATCAGAAATATTGAACTTATGTACAGGTAAGGATTTATATATTATTAAAGATGTTAATATTAAACATACAGCTTATTATAATAAGAGAAAGGAACGTGAAGACAGTAAAAGAGATATGATATATATGGATCCAGAAAGTTTGAAAGCCATAGCCAAAAAGAATCAGGAAAGATATAAACAGATAATAGCTAAGAATAAGATAGATAATCAGCATAATGATAAACTTATTGATAAAGCTAAAGACATTATAGATCAAGCAGCATATTGGGCAACAGAAGTAGCAAAAAACCCAGCAAGATATGCTGATATAATATCTGATGTAACTACATTAACCAAATTAATATATGATAAACGTAAATATATACAAAGTCGTGGAAAATATAGTGGTTGGTATGAAGGTATTGACGGCATATTACCTACATTAATGGCATATATCAATAATATTAGATCTGGAAGCAGTTCAAATTATACTAGTATGTATGCTAAAGATATTGAATTGAATAAGAAACAATTGGAATCATTAATACAAAAATGTGAAATTATATTACAGAGAATAGTATAATTGAAATTATATTGAAATAATTCTATATTATTAAATAGATAAACGATTATGGGGCTTACATGGATTTGATTGCATATGTGAGTGTTAGAATCATGCAGGAGCGTTGAATCCTTTATATTTGACAAACTTAAATTAACTGGCGAAGAAAATACTTATCGCATGGCAGCGTAAGCTTTAGAAGCTTGATTTTAAATATCCTTTGACGTAGCCCGAGTAGAGAGAATCCTTTTAGGATCTTAGGAACAGAAACCTCTCAAAAAACTTTTCTTACATGAATTCTTAAGTCAAAAAGAAACAATGAACCCAAAGTTGTTGCCGAACCTGAAAATCGGATAAGCATGTTGATAAACAGTTTTAATAGGAATGTATGTAAGACGCGAGTTCGAGTCTCGCAAGCTCCACAAGAAATAGGTTTTTCAATTTACCTTTAAAACAAAATTGGTTTTTCATAAACATAAATTCTAGACAGTTTGTTTATGAGTTTGTAATTTTTTGCTTTAACGTGACATTATTTTGAAAATTATTTCGTATTTAATTTTTTTAATAAAAAGTAAAGAAATTGCATAACTAATCTGAATTTTAACTATAAATTTAGATGACCTGAATGACAAGAGGTTTACCAAATGTCAAACACTAAGTTTAAAAATATATTTAAGAAACAGAAAGGCTTATGAAATTTTTTAATTTTTATTCCTTAACATTACTTCTGAATTTTTATATAGTCTTTCTAGAGATTATGTAAGAATTATGAAAAAAACAATCAAAAATTTTATTTTATTATGCACACTGCTTTTCAGTAGTGTAACTATATGTGCTCAATCAAATTGGACAGCTTATTCTCGTACAAATGCCACAAGAGATTTAAATAATACCTATATTGAGCTAATGCCTACAAGTAGTAATTCAAATTATTCTGCTGATTTATACAATAATATGTGGGATAATACTTGGTGCCATCCTTATAAAAATCTTGAGGTACCTAAGAATTATGAAATTAATCTGACAAATTTCCACATGCCTATCAAGCATAATGTGGTAACAAGTAATTTTGGATATAGACCAAGATTTAGAAGAAATCATTACGGTGTTGATATAAAAGGTTATATCGGGGATACTATATATGCTACATGGGACGGTAAAGCTCGTGTTGTTAAAAATGATCCAAGTGGATATGGATTAGTAGTAATATTAAGACATAATAACGGATTAGAAACAATTTACGGGCACATGAGTAAACAACTGGTTAAAGTCAATCAGACAGTAAAAGCCGGTGAACCCATCGGATTATGCGGAAATACAGGACGTTCATTTGGTTCTCATCTTCATTTTGAAACCAGATTATGCGGACTGGCGATAGATCCTCGTAAGATATTCGATTTTGAACATATGGATATTCAATCGGATAATTATATACATAAATAAATTATAATAAATGATTATTTTCTAGAGATAATTAATTTTTATAATTAAATCAAAAAATATAACCTTTTAAAATTATGAAAAAACTTTTATTTATTATATTATTTTTTATATCAACATTAATGAACGCTCAGAATATAACAGAAGAACAATGGAAATTCTGGACACCTATAATGGATGCTTTAGAACAAGTAGAAAGTGGCGGTAATGAAAGAGCAGTATCTCCAAACGGTAAATGGGTCGGATGTTTACAGATAGCGACAATATGTGTCAGGGAAGTAAACAGAATTATAGGTCAAAACAAATATACTTATAATGACAGATATTCAAGACAAAAAAGCCGTGAAATGTTTATAATATTCCAGGAAAAATATAATCCAGAAAGGAATATTGAAAAAGCCGCTAGATTATGGAACTCAGGTGATATAAAATGTATGCAGCGGAAAGCGTCAACAAATGAGTATTACCGAAGATTTTGCAGATATTATACAACATAAAAATGAGGGGATAATTAAATTTATCCCCTTTTATTTTTTATTATTAAGTATATAAATATAATTAAAATAAATGAAATCATTAAGTCAATTCATAACCGAAAATATATTAAATGAATCACAAGATCCTCCAGTAGCCGTTTATACATTTTTTAGAGTAAATATAAGAAAACAAAATGAACATGGTGAACGTATAGGCGATATTGATATGTTAACCAGAAAATATTATTTTAATAAAAAATGGGTATTCGGAAAACCACGTAGTAAAAAAGATAGAGACGGGTTAAAAAATTGGATATGGGCTATGAGTATTCCGTCTAAAGATATTGAAACTCAGGAAGGATTTTATAAATTTATTGATAAAAAGAATTCTGAAGATGAATTTTATCAATATTTTATAGATAAAAAAGAAGCTGAGAAAGCAGCTAATAAAGCTGTCAGTGATTACAAATCTCAGAAATGGACATTAGAAACACTTTGTAATGAATTGAATAAAGATAAAAAATTAAAGAATTTAGGACATAATTTTCAAGTTACAAAAACATGGCAAAATAAAGATCCTAAAAATCGTCAAGAAAGTATTCATATAAATTCAACATGGCGTATTCGTCTTATTAACGGTAAAATAATATTAGATAATGCACATTGGCATTCATATGAAGTTCCTAATATAGAAAGTTTATATAATGTGCTTTTAGCTGAAGAACATTATCATAACAGTGATGATATTGAAACAGCAAGACAGGAATATTCAGAATTATATAATGATTAAAATATGAAAGATTTAAATAAATATATACAAGAATCTTTTAAAATAGGAAGAAACAAAATAGTAAATCATGATTATGCTGATTTGGATAATTTAACATCATATAATATTACATTATATGATTCTGATTTAGATGATGAAGAACATTCTAATTGGCATGAATGGATTATGATCAGAAATGATATAAATGATAATTATAATACATTTTTAAGATGTAAATTTAAATCATTAATGGAAATAAGTGATGAAAATACTGCTGAAATAGATTTATTTAAGAATTTAATGGAATTATCAGAAGAAGATAATTTTTTAACACATTTAATACAAAAAACAATAACAGGTAGAGATTTAGGATATGAAATAAGATTAAAAGGCGGACATTTAGAAATATATTGTATTAATAGTGGAAGTCAAACTACTTATTATATATATGCATTAACAAAAGAAGGTCAAAATATTTTTTATGAATTAGAAAACTGTGATTTTGATGAAGATAATACTGTTAAAACTTTAATTAATAAATTATATACAAATAAAGACAATAAATATATCGAACCTATCGAAATATACTGAAAAAAAATCAGGTGAACTGAAAAAACTTCTTATTAATGATTTGTGTGATTATGCTTTATCATCTGAAGGATTCAGTAATAATGATAAACGTGTATGGAAAGAAATTAAAGAATATGTATCATGAAAAATATAAAACAATATATAGTAGAAGCTGTTAAAGATCATGATAAAAGCGTGATCCAAATGTTGAATATGTTCGCTAAGTCATCAAGCGGTGTTCAACAGGCTTTATTTAAACAGAAAATTGAAGATGCGGATTCTGTAGATATAGTTTCTATAAAAGATGTATTTACAGATGAAGAAATTAAAGAAATTAAAAAACGAATAAACCCGCAAGCCAAGTGTTGTTATGAAAACGCGTGGAAATTATGTGATAGATTTTCATATGAAGGTAATCATGATATAAAATATTGTGAAGGGTATTTGAATTTTCAAGGTCTTCCTATAGAACATGCATTTAATAAAGTTGACGGTAAATATATTGATATTACTGTTGAATTGGCATTAAAAAAAGAATTGGAAGATACATATGTAACAGTAGGAGAATATACAACAGATGAAGTAAGAAATATTCTTTTGCAAAACGGTTTTTATGGTGAAATATATAATACTATATTTTTAAATAAATATAAAGAAAATATAAAACAAACGGCATAATATGAAAAACTTAAAAGATATGATTTTAGAATCTTCTTTTCCCATAGAGTTTGATAAAAGTATAAAAACTCCAGAAAAAAGAAAAGTTCAAAATGCAATATATAGACAATTGGAAAAAACAGGCACTACCGGACATTTTTATAGAGATGATTCTTGGGAAGGTGTAAGATTAGTTAAGAAAGATATTGAAGATGCATTTAAAACTATAAAAAATCCAGAACATGAATATGAAGTTTCTATCGCTGCAGATGAAGGTGGATATAGGACTTCAAAAGACGGTATGTCTCAATGGAAACAATATAAAATTGAGATATTTGTAAAAGGTTCAGAATTACCGTTTATGGCTGGTACATTAAATTGTCATGCAGCCGGATCAGTTGAAGATCCGTTTGATAGATATGATATGAGCTGTTGTATAAGTTATTAAAAAAAATAAATTAAATTATGAAACATATTACTGAATATTTATCGGGAAATCAAAAAGAATATAAAGTTTCATTTTTAAATTGTGTTAATGATGAAGAAATTCCAGTATCAGCTACTATATATGTAGATGAAAATAATGCTGATTGTTTTGAAAAATTTTTAAATGAACAAGAAGGTGATATTTTTATACATGCTGAAGGTGGAAATGTAGAATATTAATTGAAAACAAACAGTTAAATTCTATATTAAATTGTAAATTAAATTAAAATTTATATATATGGAAATAAAAAGTTCGTTATTAAATGAAAAAGATTTTGATGTAACAAGAAAATCTATATTAGCGGTGTCTAAATATGATAATAAACAGGATTTCCGTGTAGACCTTATTGAATATATTAATGACGTATCAAATAATAATGATGATGTATTTTTTTATAATCAATTAGAGTGTACATTATTTGTAAATCCGTTTGAAGATCCTAGATATAAAGATGCTATAGCATTTACAAATCCTCAAAAATTAATTTATCTTAATGCTCCTCATAAAGTAATTGGTGAAGATGTTAATATTTGGGAATTTATTTATGATCATGAATGTTTACATCAATTATGGGATACTTTTGGAGTTGAAAATAAAATACAAAAAGAAGGTAAACCTCTTAATAGAGAAGTTATGAATATAGCTTCTGACTGTGTTATTAATGATTATCTTGCAGGTATCAGAAAAAAGAAAAGACCACCAGTTGGAATATTCCCTGATATATTAGAAAAAGATTATGGTGTAGTATATGATCGTAAAAATGATACACAATATACTTTATATTTTAAATTAATGGAAGTTGAAAAACAATTGGCAAAAGATAATTATCTTAAAGATCAGACAACATTCCAAGGTAAAATTA
>Ga0247609_10002011_pt1 | contig 22478 bp, 15 predicted proteins | sample 172DNAGHGlowgp2_FD_193487 | JGI IMG/M metagenome (GOLD analysis project Ga0247609, IMG submission 193487) | Sheep rumen microbial communities from Palmerston North, Manawatu-Wanganui, New Zealand - 1728 DNA GHGlow gp2 | ecosystem: Host-associated > Mammals > Digestive system > Stomach > Rumen ...
AGCTTTTCAGCGCGAAGCGCGGTGTTTTTGCCGCTGTGATGGCTGGGTTTCAGACCGTCGTCTGAAACTGGTGCGATGGCGGAGTGACCGTAAAAGCTCGCTTTTAAACGGACATCGCCGTCCATCACACCAAATCAGGCGTCGCAGACGACAGATTCAGCCATCACAAGCGGAGTTTTTAATGTTTTTGTCTAAATCTTTAAATTACAACGGAAAGGAACGATTATGGAAGACTTCAATGAGCCGTGAAGAAGGAAAACGAAAATCACGAATCACATGGAAACGCGATGGAACGTGATGATGCGCAATGATGCCCAGGATTCGGGGGCTGCAATGCCATACCTTTGCACTCGCAAACCAAAAGGTCTGCCCTGTAACATCTAAATCATTCATCATGCAACAGTGCACAATCAGGAAAGATCGACCGCCTCTGGCAGAGAAAAGCCTCAAGGGTTAAGCCAAAAACCCTCAAGGGTTTACGGCAAAAGCTATAAGGCTTTCGGGCAAAACCCTTAAGGGTTTTGTAAGTGAAAAGTGAAAGAGGGAACTACTCAGTCATGTGCCCATGGATGGTCGCTACGCTCAAAATTACCAGAAAATTCATTCAAAAAATTATAAGAACAGACGCTATGCGAAGCCTTTGGTAATTTCTTATTCAATTTTTTATTACATTCTTGAAGGGTCAAGCGTCGCAAGCGCCGAGCGGAGGCCAATAGGCCGCCCCCACATTGCATGACTGAGCATAATGTGAAACGAATAGGAAAGCTAATACCTATAATAAAAAAAAGCGAAGGACAGTGGTCTCACGACTTCTGTCCTCCTATCAATCAAAATTATCTTGTTTCTTTTGAAACAAAAAACGGCCTTGTGCGCCTCACGGAGCTGAGGGCCTGATTACATATATTCTATCGTCACAGACTCGTTTTTATGCCAAATCGTACTTCGGCACGAGCCTTTGACGCCGCAAAGGTAAATAAATTAACGCAAAAAAACAATTTTGCCCCTAAAATTTGCATTTGATAACAAAAAGCGCTATTTTTGTGACCAATTTGTGCAGGTCACGTACGCGCACGTGAATATTAGCATATCAGATTTCATCTCACGAATTCACATAACCAAAACTAAATTAACTTTTAATCAAAATGAAACAAAAATTACTCAATTCATTCAAGCTGCGGGCACTCATGCTCGTGGCTATCCTATGTGCGGCGTTCACAGGGACGGCGTGGGGAGAAACAGCAACATTAGTTTCTGGCTCTGGTTCAAGCGGTTATTCAGTTCCTGATAATTGGACAACAAGCGGTACCGTTGAAGGTGGTTCTTATCTTAAATTTGATAATGGCACTATCACTTCACCAGAATTTGCTCCTCATAATAATTTGTCATTTACTTATACCGTAGCAACATTTGGAAGTGGAACGAATCATCCCTTAACAATTAGAATTCTCAACGCTTCAACAAACGCAGTAATCATTGAAAAAACTACAGCAACACCCACTTCTTCTAGTTATATAAGCACAGATTCTCCTCTGTCAATAGGTAATGTAAACGTGGCTTTCAAGATTCAGCTTTATGGACCTACAGGTAAAGGCGTGCGTTTGCGCAATTATTCGATTACTGGAACGCCTACTGGCGGCAGCACCCCTACTCCTAGTCTTTCTGTTAATCCCGCATCAGTTGCCTTTGGCGATAAGGCTATCAACTCTTCAAATACTCAGACCTTTGATGTTACATTTTCTAACCTAACGCAAGATCTCTCCGTAAGCGTTGGTAGCGGTTTGACAGGTGTGACTGTTAGTCCCTCATCTATTAGCAAAACAGCTGCCAGCCCTCAGACCGTCACCATCACTTATGCTCCCACAGCAGTTGGTAACATCAACGGCAATATTACAGTGAGCAACACAGATGATGAAGTTAGCAAGACTGTTGCTGTAACAGCTTCTGCGTATGACCCAAGCAACATTACTTATTATAAAAAGGTAACAACCGGTCAAACCGACTGGAGCGGTGAATACATCTTTACAGGCATCAATAGTGGAAATTATTATGCACTGACTGGCGTGTCCAGTAATCTCGGAACGACAGCACAGGTAACTGTAACTGATAATAATATCACTTCTACTTCAACAACCGATTCATATAAAGTCACGGTTGCTAAAATAGCAAATACTGATAATTATTCTCTTTACATGGATGGCGTTGGCTATTTATCTTATTCTAGTACAAAAAATGAGCTTAATGCGTCTGAGGAGTTAGGTGACGAAGGTAAATGGTCAATCAGTTTTTCAAATGACGTTGTAACAATTAGTAATGTAAAGAACGAAAGCAGAATACTCCAATTTAACTTTAACTCAGGCAACTCTCGTTTTGCATGTTATACTTCAGCCCAAGTCAAGCTTACACTCTTCAAATATGATGATGGCAATCCTTCCATCACGGCCAGCGACGTAAATATCGCATACGATGCCACTGGAGGTTCCTTCGACTACACGATTAACAATCCTGTCGAGGGCGGTGTTGTTAGTGTTGATTTCGACTCAGATGATAATTGGTTGCTTTCTGCAACAGAGAGCAATGGCACTGTGTCCTTCACTTGCACAGCCAACGCTACCAATGCAGAGCGTCAGGCTTTGGTTGAAATCACCTACACCTACAACACCAATGAGACTGTGACGAAAGATGTCTGGATTACACAGGCCGCAGCTCCCGTTATCTATTCAAACATTCCTACCCTCTTCGCTGCTGCGACTACCACAGAAACAGCGGTTAAAGTAACCTTTGATAGCTGGGTAGTATCTGGCGTATCAACGAATGGAAAGGACGTATTTGTCACCGACAACGCTGGCAATGGATTCGTTATCTTTGATAACAATGGCGGTCTTAACAACACATACGCTGTAGGCTCTATTCTTTCCGGTACTGCTGTGACCTGCAATCTGGTTTTATATAATGGCTTTGCAGAGATTAAGAACCTGAATGCTTCTGACCTGACAATCTCAACAGGTGGAACCGTCACTGCCGCAAACGTAGCTATGGCTAACCTCGCAGGCGTTAATACCGGCGCATTGGTTAGCTATCAAAACCTCACCTGCAGCGTTGACAACAACAAGTATTACCTCTCCGACGGCACAACGACTCTTCAGGTTTATAATGCACTGTTTGCTTTCGATGCTCTTGAGGCAGGCAAGACCTATAACATCACCGGTGTTTATCAGCAGTACAACACCACCAAGGAGATTCTGCCCCGCAGCGCGGATGATATCGAAGAGGTTCAATTCCAGCATCAGGATTACGATTTGACAGTTACGTTGAACGATAACGTCAGTGCCATCTATGTGTTCGATGCTGCCGATCGAAGCAATCCGCTCATCGCAGACGGTGCCGCTGGTACTGTACAGGTTGCTGATGCAACTCAAGTATTGGTCAGCCCGGATGTAGCATCGGGGTATGTCCTTGGTTCTCTGACGGTCGCTGGCGTAGATGTCACCGAGGAAATGAATGAAGGTTCATATACCTTCACCATGCCGGCGCACGCAGTCGCCATCACAGCAACGGCCGTGCCTGTTAAGACCTACACCCTCGCCTCCTCCATCACCTCTGGCAAGCATTATATCATTGTTAATAAAGATGCAGAAAAAGCTATGGGAGCACAAGGCAATAACAATCGTGCTGCTGCTGATGTAACAATCGATGGTCAAGATGGTCAAACAGCTTCAGTTGTTTCTAATGCCGGCGTTGCTGAATTCGTAATCTATGGTCCTGATGCAAAAGGCTCCTATACCATATATGATGCTGCGTATAATAATAATGAAGGCGGTTATCTCTATGCCGCTAGTAGCGGAAGCAACTATCTGAGGACAGAAACAGAACTTGATGAAAATGGTAACGGACTATGGGCTATCTCCATTGACAATGCTGGCGTTGCTTCCATCATTGCTCAAGGTACAAATACCCGTAAAGAGATGCATTATAACAACTCAAATAAGCTATTCGCTTGCTATGCTGAAGAAACAACGACGCAGCAGCCCGTATACCTCTATGAGAAGGATGGCGAGGCAACACCCACCGAAAGCAAGACGCTCAATGGCTATGGCTATGCTACTTATGCCAGCCAGAATGCTCTAGACTTCACGAATGCAACGGATGTCACCGCATGGACTATTACAGGTATTAATGGAAATGAGATTACTTTCCGCCAAATCGAAGGTAGCGCACCAGCCGGTACAGGTATGCTCTTGAAGGGTACTGCCAATGCTAGTGTAACTATGACTTCCGCAACTGGTGCAACAGCTTTGACTGGAAACCTGCTTGAAGGTACAACCGCAGATAAAACAATCACCGACGACCAGTACTTCGGCTTGAAGGGTAATGAGTTCGTTCCCGTCAACGCAGGCATCGTTCCCGCCGGTAAGGCTCTGCTTCCTGTAAGCGCACTCGGCAATAACTACGGCGCTAAAGCCTTCACCTTTGTCTTCGAGACTGCCGACGGCATCCAGACTGTTGAGACCGTCAGCGCTGCAGAGGCAGCTGAGATCTTCAACCTCGCCGGTCAGCGTCTGCAGAAAGCACAGCGCGGCGTGAACATCATCAACGGTAAGAAAGTACTCGTTAAATAAGAAAAGTAGAAAATAAGAAAGGGTGGACGTCACCCGCTGATGAAGCCCTTTCTTTATTCTTATTATCTAATCATCTAAATCTCTAATTTTCAGAATATGAAAAAGACATATATTATTCCTGAGATGACGGCCGTTTACACAGCTCAAACTCTCCTGCAGGCTGGATCTCCAGACGTTACTGTAAATCCTAATGGTACATCTGTAAATGCTAATGACCTTGATGTCAAGGGAAACTCCAACAGCTACGATGTCTGGTCTGACGACTGGAGCAAGTAATTAATGAAAGAAGTCTGAAGTACTTCTTATATACGATAACAACAGCAGCTGCATGAGAATTGCAGCTGCTGTTGTTGTATTACTATATCTTCAAAGTTTGAAGTGAAGGAGTCGTGCGACTGCAACAGTTGATGATGAGCTACAGCACGAACAGGTGATCTATGCTATCAACCTGTAGATAGCAAAGAGCCGGAAGTCTAACTAGACTGAAGTAACGCACTATGAAAACAAAAGAGAGTCTCAAGCTTGAATGCCTGAAACTCTCCCTGGTAGCGCCTACGGGAATCGAACCCGTGTTCCATGCGTGAGAGGCATGTGTCCTAGCCGCTAGACGAAAGCGCCAGAAGAGCGGAAGCTGGGGGATTCGAACCCCCGGTACGGTAACCCGTACGTCAGTTTAGCAAACTGGTGGTTTCAGCCACTCACCCAAACTTCCGTGGGAGTTTTCCCAGCTTTGCAACCATCGATTTTCACCGATTTTGAGGTCTCTTCCTCTGAATTGCGGTGCAAAGGTAGATGTTTTTCCTGAATTGTGCAAGTAATTTCACAAGAAAAATGTATCTTTGCACCAAAATAATGAAAATAGTCATGACTACATCCTCCCTGCCTAAGGGCGTCTCTTTGATTCAACTTCCTCATAATGTGGACGAACGAGGTCATTTGTCCTTTTTAGAGGGAAATGTTCATATTCCCTTTGATGTGCGACGCGTATTCTGGATTTCCGATGTACCACATGGCAAGACGCGCGGTGGTCATGCCCATTGGACGTGCCATGAGGTTGTTTTTCCAGTTACGGGTCGTTTCATCATCGAAGTTGATGATGGCAGCTGTTGCGCTTCCGTCACTATGGACAATCCTTCTCAAGGGCTTGTCATTCCTGCTGGCGTTTGGTGTGAACTGAAGGATTTCTCCGAAGGCACTGTTTGCGTCGTCGTTGCATCGGAGCCATATGATGCCACTGGGTATGTCCATAACCGCGATGAATGGAGAAAGATCGTAAGGAACAGGATGTGTCAAAAGTGATAAAAAATTCCTATGAAGATAGTACAATATACTCCTCAGATGGCGGACGTATGGAATGCTTTTGTCCGCGAATCAAAGAATGGCACGTTCTTGTTTGAACGAGGCTTCATGGATTATCATGCAGACCGTTTTGTGGATTGTTCGTTGATGATATACGAAGATGAAGCTCTGGTGGCCGTATTCCCCGCCAACTGGAGAGAGGATGAGCAAACCGTGTATTCACATCAAGGCCTAACCTATGGCGGTTTGGTGATGACGACATCCACAACACAGAATCAGGTGATGGCCATCTTTCAGAATATATTATTTTGGTACATGGATTTTCTCCAGGCCAGGCACATGGTTTACAAGCCTATACCTTATATATATAGTACGTGTGCATCTGAGGAGGATCTGTATGCCTTGTTCCGTGCTGGAGCTCATCTGAAAACACGCGGTGTCAGCAGCGTTGTGGAAATGGCATATCCGCTTCAGATGCGCAAGCTGAGACTGAGGGGCGCCAAGAAAGCAATAGACAACAACCTGTATATCGATCGCATGACGGATGAAGACTGGCCAACACTGAAGACTTTCTGGCAGCTGCTTACATCTGTGCTTGAAAAGAACCATTCTGTAAAGCCCGTTCATACGTTTGAAGAGATGCAGTTGCTAATGACGCGTTTCCCTCAACAGATCAAACTTTTCCTTGTACGCAGCGAACAGGAGATTGTAGCCGGTTGCCTTGTGTTTATCACCAACAGAGTGGCTCATGTGCAGTACATCGCATCGGGTGAGCAAGGACGTGAACAAGGAGCTCTCGATCTGCTGTTCCGACATCTGATCAACGAACGTTTCAAGCAGATGGCATACCTTGATTTCGGTATCTCCACGGAACATGGCGGCAACTACCTCAACGAGGGACTCATCTTCCAGAAAGAAGGTTTTGGGGCACGTTCGGTGTGTTATGACAGTTATGAACTGGATTTAGACCATTCGGTCATTGAACAAATATATCACATGAACGAGCGTGCAGACAAAGGAGTAACATTCCTTGACCTGAAACGTGTCAATGCCAGCTTTGAACCGCTGTTGAGTGAAGCCGTCAACCATGTCGTCCGGAGTGGCTGGTATCTGCAAGGAACCAGCGTCAGCACCTTCGAACAACATTTTGCCGAATATATCGGTTCGAAACATTGCGTGTTGTGCGGCAATGGATTAGAGGCATTAACACTGATTTTGCGTGCATTCAAGCGGTTGAATTGGTGGTCAGATGACAGCGAAGTGATTGTTCCCGCCAACACCTTCATCGCCACCATCCTGGCGGTAAAGGAGGCGGGGCTCGTCCCAGTGTTGTGCGAACCCAATTTGAACAATTACCTGATGGATGTCAAACAATTGCCCGAACTGTGGTCGTCACGCACCGTAGCTGTTCTGCCTGTTCACCTGTATGGACAGGTCTGCGACATGAAAGCAATCAACGCCTTTGCCAGTGAGCATCATCTTCTGGTTATCGAGGATGCTGCTCAAGCTCATGGCGCCATGCTCGACGACCTCCATGCCGGTCATCTCGGACATGCTGCAGGTTTCAGCTTCTATCCCGCTAAAAACCTTGGTGCGTTGGGTGATTCCGGTTGCGTCACTACGGACGATGACACGTTGGCTGAAATGATCAGAATGATGGCCAACTACGGCTCCAAGAAGAAGTATGTCAATGAAGTGGAAGGCATCAACTCGCGTACCGATGAGATACAAGCAGCGGTGCTCGATGTGAAGTTACCCCGATTGGATGCTGACAACGAGCGACGACGCTGGATTGCCCATCGATACATGGAAGGTATTGACAATCCCCTCATTACATGCCCTGTAATGCCTCGTGATGAAAATGAGCATGTATTCTACGTTTTTCCTGTCCGTACGGGTTATCGTTCACAGCTGATTACTTGGTTGAAGCAACAAGGTATAGAAACGCTTATCCACTACCCCATTCCTCCCCATCGCCAGCAAGCGCTGCCCGAGTTGGCAGGACTGAGTCTTCCTGTGACGGAGCAGATCCATCGAGAGATCCTCAGCCTACCGATCTCACCCGTGATGACAGATAAGGAAGTAGATCGAGTCATCGAAGCTATCAATAAGTTCAATCCTGAGGCATGAAGATTTTCGTCTTAATCTGCACCCTTGACGAAGGCATCCTTCGCATTCCCGACATGTTACTTCCCGAACAGGAAGGGGTTTATTATGTCGTGAGCTGGCAGAGAACCATGGGTAAGAACGAACAGACGGCGCTGAAGGAGAGGAAGGATGTGAGGCTGGTCACTATGGAAGGTCGTGGACTTTGCCGTAACCGCAATCACGCCATTGAAACAGCTCTAACTTGGCTGGATCATCCTTTAGAGGATGCCATCTTCATCATCGCCGATGACGACGAGCAACTGATTCCAGAGGCATTTGACCGTTTACGCGATATCTATAAACGTTATCCGAAGATGGATGGCGCACTCGTGCGTCTTCGCAGCAGTGCTGACGGTCAATACTTTAAGACCTATCCACCATCACTTATTGCCTATGGCCGTCACCCCCGCAGTTATTATCCCTGCTCTTGGGAAATGACATTCCGGACACGTGTTTGGCAGATGGGACTGCGGTTTGACGAACGTTTCGGACTTGGGTCTGAACTATTGTGTGCCGGTGAGGAAGATGTGCTATTAACTGATATTACGCGCAAGGGATTAAACATCCTGATTGTCCCGGAAGACATCGGTTATACGAATCCCGTCACCACCGGATCACATCTCCTTAATCCCAAGATGTTACGTTCCAAAGGCGCGGTTTATGGCTATCAATATTCCCTTATCAAGGCATGGCTGCGTAGCCTTCGTGAGGCCTTGTCGTTAGGTTGGAAACGGAAGGTTAACCCATGGCCCATTTTCAGCAACATCCTATTTGGCGTCAACTATATACGATCATGCAAGAAGGACTGACCATCGTGATACCCGTCCGTAACAGGGCCAAGTTGATTGAACGAACCCTCAATAGCGTCATTGCAGGTGTTCAGCTGCCATGTGCGTTGATTATCGTGGACAATGGTTCAGACGACGAAACATTCGAGGTCTGTCGTCGGTGGCAAGCTGCACACAGCACGTTGGATATGACCATCTCCGTTGTGCAGGAAGAGCGTGCCGGTGCGGCTATAGCCCGCAACACCGGTTTAAGCCATGTTCAAACTAAATGGACCTACTTTTTCGATAGCGACGATGATTTTGACACCGATTTCGTCTGCGAAGTAATGAGTGGCATGGCAGAACTTAAAGCTTCGAGAAACGAGTCAGACATCGTTTTCGTCCCCTCCCGTCAAGAGGTCAACGGCACGCTGCAGACAAGAGCCTACCGTCGTCCGCTGACGGTCAGCGTCCAGATTCTCAGCGCCATGCTCTCAACACAGTCCATGCTGTTTAGAACACAATGGTTGCGTGATATCGGCGGTTGGGACGAACAACTAACGACCTGGGATGACTGGGAATTAGGTGTGCGAGTTGCCAAGCATACTCCTCACATCCTATGGCTCACACATCGCAGTTTTCACGTCATTCACGTTCATCCCGACAGCCTTACTGGCGATAGCTATGCATCTCGTAGTGCTGCTATTCTCCAAGCATTGCGTCAAGTGAAGAATGACGTTATCCACGACATCCAAGGACAACGAGCCTTATATCTTCGTACACAGATTATCGCAGGTACGCTAAGCAAGGAAAATTCCGACGCTTCCGCCTTCCGCTCATTTGCTCTTGAGATTCTGCCATCACCATCAATATGGTTAAAGAGTCTCGGCAACCTTATTCGTTTCTACACACAGATTGGTGGACATGGAGCCTGGCGTGTGGCACTTATGTTAATTCATTAACGAAAGAGGATAGATTTATGCCATCCATTACCTTAGTACCCATCGGAGGGTTGTGCAACCGCCTACGTGCCATACAGTCTGCCATAGCACTGGCAAATGACTGTCATGTATCTTTGCGTGTCGTGTGGTTACGTGATCAAGGTCTTGGAGCCCGTTTCACAGATTTATTCCAGCCTCACGCTTTCATCACCGACTCTACGTCGTGGCTCCGCTATGGCGTAGCCCGCCGCCGCAACGGATATCTACCCGCGATTTGGCAACGAGCACTCTTCGACACCTGTATCGACGAGGCAGATCTTTCGTCTGTCCTGGACAGCGATACCAGTGAGGCAGAAAAGGCTCAAGTAATACGTCAACAAATAAAATGTAAAACATTCATCCAAACAGGATTAGGATTTTACCCATGTGATGATCGGCTGTTCAAACATCAATTCATTCCATCAGCCTCCGTACGTCAACTCCTCGATCAGCGGCTTTCCCTGATTACGCCCCACACCGTAGGCATCCACATCCGCCGCACGGACAATACCAGGGCTATCCACCACAGCCCTTTATCAGCTTTCGAACAGGCCATGCAGGCCGACCTTGAACGCGACCCCGACACGACGTTTTATGTAGCCACAGATGATCCGGCCGTCCTTTTGCACCTGAAATCACATTTTCCCTCCTCCATTATTACTCATTCATTATCAACAACCCTTACCCCCACCCGATCAACTGTTGCGGGCATGCAAGACGCTGTTGCCGAATTATTCACGCTGATAGCCTGTCCACGCTTCCACGGTTCCTATTGGAGCAGTTTCTCTGACACCGTGGTCGCTTGTCACGACAAAGGAAAGGCGAATATCATCTGTTAAAAGTCGAACTGTGCACAGAAACGGACGCCATGCCGTTTAACGCCAGGAAGGTGGTAATTAATACGATAGACGTAGTCGAAGCGCAGGAACTTAAAGATATTATGAAGTCCTATATTACATTCCATGTATGGCACAAGGGACATGGGATGTACTTTTGCCTCACCATCATGAGTGGGGAAGGCAAAGAGTCGGGATGAGCCTGGATGAAGGGCGGGATCATTCTTCGATGAAAGATGACCCCAGTAGGTCTTAAAACCGATGACCTCGCGCCATTTAAGACGATTAATGAGAGGAATGCGGTTGAGGAGCTTGCCGTTGAGGTTCCATTCTGCGATGAAAGCCACATGGCGGTCGTTGATGAACTCCATGTCATTGATCATACAAAACATATTGCGAGAGATGACATAGGAGTTGTTAGCGGCAGGCATTAGCAGCAGGGGGAATGGGACCTGATTCCACTGGATGCCAGCACGAAGGTTGAAATCTATGCGTCCGTAGGAATTGAGCCAAAGACGATAGAACGTGGTCAGTTCGGTAACGTTGTAGCTGTAGTCGCTACCAAGAACGCCTTTGAAGCCGACGGTATGAGAGAGGTTAAAGATAGGATGATTATGGTCAACGACATTACGTCCCATCTTATTGGCCAGAACGTGTTCTCCCGGTGCCCAACGAACGGAGAAATGGACGTCGGACGTATTGAAATGGTCGGGACTGATGCCGTCCAACCTGTTGAAGACGAGTGAGCCTCCGGGGGTCGTATGGGACAACGTTGTCTGTAGGTCGAAGGATAGATGGTGGTTTGTTTCATACTGATAGCGCACAAAGGCATTGGTCTTAAACATCAAGTCGGAGATTTCCTGCGTCTTAAAGGACGTAAAGAAATTATCCTTATCACGCCCATGCTGCCACATCATATCGGAAGAGCTGAAAACATCCTTTTGGAATTGCACAGTAATACTATTGCGTGGAAATTCGTTGGGCGACAACTGTTTCTTGAGGAACGAGTATTCGAGTTGTCCCATACCATACCAGTTGTGACTACGCGTACCATAGGCAACATATCCTTTGCCGAAGAGCTTCGGATGCAGTTTGGTTGTCGTCTGGAAGCCGAGACGAAAGCGATGCCCATCGACAAAGTTCCTCGAATAGATGGACATGATAGGACCGAAGTCTATGTAACTCTGGTTGACCCTGAGGGATGTCTCGAACATATTGGTCATGATGGCACGCGTGAGGTAAAGAATCGCACCGCTGCCTTTCATGCCATAGAATGCCGTAACCATGTCATCGAGGTTTTGTTCGGCACGGCTAAGTGTATCAATGCGATGATGTGCCCAGAAGTCGGGATCTGTGACTACGTGATTGCCCTCTCTCAGCTGGTCACTTTCCTCAAAGCGTTCGTCGGGGATGGAATCCGTGGAAATACCTGTATAGTTAGTGGCTCGGTGTACGAACCCCAAGCGCTGTCCTTTCAGAATACCTAACTCAGCGAAGAGATCATCGGTGAGGAGCACACGCTGACCATTAGGCAGATCCGTGAAACGCTGTTCTACAACCAAATTGGTGATGAAGTTAACTGCCGTCTTCAAGGGGAAATAGACGGAACACTTATGGACGCGATAGGTGCTATCGTTGAGAATCCACAATCGTCCACTGAAACCGAAATCCTGCGAGTTCTGAGGTACGAAACTGACCTGGATGCATGAACGGTTATCCACCATGACGGTGTCATCGATGAAATAGTGGTAGAAGCGGATGGCCGAAGTGCGCGAGAGGGGGCTGGAGAAGCGACGTTCAAGCAATTCGATGACATCATCGTAGATGTTGACATCGGTGAACATCGTTCCAATAACGGTGTTGATATTATCGCCAATGGGGAAGAAATCCGTGATGCCCTGGCTGTTGGTGCCGAGGACATAATCTCGCTCCTTTTTAGGTTTACGGCGATAGAGATGATGGGTCACCTCCTCCATGTAGTTCATCGGGAGAATATACTTATCCGTTTGCGGACAGTATTCGACCTGATTCTTCAGCGTGGTGTTATTAAGGATCTTGAGTGAATCAGCCATTTTCTGGGTGATGTTGTTCAGACCCGAAGTGATGCGTTGGTAGCGATAGTAGCTGTAGAAGTCGTTCTGTTTGAGATCATGTTCTCCCTTAGCTTCGATGACTTTTCGCATGAGCTCAACAGCAGGATTACCCTTACGTTTGTAACGCTGCCGCTTAGGCTTAATGGTCACTTCTTGCAAGTCCCTTTCTACATAAACCGTCTTCTGGCTCCATGTAAGGCATGGAACCAGAAACAGCATAATGCAAAGAAGGAACTTACGCATCAGCAGGCTTTGAAGCTCATATCGAGACCTTTGACACTGTGCGTCAGCGCACCGACGGAGATAAAGTCAACGCCGCATTCGGCATAGTCGCGAAGGTTATCAATGGTAATGCCACCGCTGGACTCCGTCTCAAAGCGATGATTGATGATCTCAACGGCTTTACGCGTGTCGGCAGGTGTGAAGTTATCGAGCATGATTCGATCCACGCCGCCGATGGTGAGGACCTGATCAAGCTCATCGAAGTTACGCACTTCAATCTCTATCTTCAAGTCCTTACCCTTGGCCTTGAGGTACTCGTGGCAACGTGTGATGGCATTGGCAATGCCGCCAGCGAAATCGACATGGTTGTCTTTGAGCAGAATCATGTCAAAGAGTCCTATGCGATGATTCACGCCACCACCAATCTTAACCGCTGCCTTCTCCAACATTCGCATTCCCGGTGTGGTCTTACGGGTGTCAAGGACACGGGTATTGGTACCTTCCAAACGTTCGACATACTTATGGGTCATCGTGGCGATGCCCGACATACGTTGCATGATATTGAGCATGAGGCGCTCGGTCTGCAGCAAGCTCTGCACCTTTCCCGTGACAATCATAGCTATATCACCAGGCTTCACGTGGGAACCATCGCCCATAAACACTTCCACCTGCATCGAGGGGTCGAAACGATGGAACACTTCCTTAGCCACCTCGATGCCAGCGAGAATGCCTTCTTCCTTGATGAGAAGTTTGCTCTTGCCCATGGCATCGGCAGGAATACAACATAAAGTGGTATGGTCGCCATCGCCGATATCTTCAGCAAAAGCGAGATCGATGAGCTTATCAACTAATTCTTTTTCTGTAAGCATAACTTTAAATCTTTATGATGTTATTTCGATAATTTGTTATTTCGATAATTTGTTATTTCGACAATTCGAGATGAGTCTCATTTTACTCGAACCTCATGACCCTTGCCGGCTGAATCCTCGAAACGAGGAAGGAAGGAATGATGAGTACAAGAACAGTGATCAGCAACGTAGCCACGTTCAGCACGATGATAATGGGCCACGAGAACTGGATGGGAACAGCGTCAATATAATAGGTGGCAGGATCAAGATGAACCAAGCCTAATTGTTGCTGGACGACAGCAAGGCCTATGCCAAGAATATCACCCAAGATGATGCCTCGTCCTACTAAGAGGGCTGAGAACCATAAGAAGATGCGACGCACCTGGCCATTAGAAGCGCCCATGGATTTCATCACGGCAATGAAGTTGGTACGCTCAAGAATGATGATGAGCAGACCGGAAATCATCGTGAAGATACTGAGGAGTATCATCAGGATGAGGATGACATAGACATTGGTATCAAGCAGCGACAGCCACGAGAAGATGCCGGGATATAGTTCCTTGATGTTATGTGTGGTATATGTCGCGCCATAATGGTCTTGCGTCTTGTCCATCATCTCTGAGATGTGCTGAGTGGCGATGTCCACTTGGTTGAAATCATCCAGAAGCAGTTCGACACCAGCATATTGATCGGCTTGCCAACCATTCAAATGCTGGGTTGTGGCCAGATCCGTGAAGACGAGACTATTGTCGAACTCACGGAGATGGGTTTCATAGATGCCGACAATGAGGAATCGGCGCGCCTTGACTTGTTCCGAAAAGAAATAGGTATAGACCCTGTCCCCTACCCCGAGTCCCAACTTGCGAGCGATCAACGCTGAGACGACAATCTCATTGGTAGCCTTTGAAGCCGAGAAATGGGGAAGACGGCCGTCAACGAAATGAGAAGCAAGGAACGTCGTATCGTAGTCTTCGGCAACGCCGCGTAAAAGAATACCCTTGAAAGCATCGTCTGTCTTGAGCATACCCGTCTTTGTACAGAAACGCTGCACATGAGCGATGCCCGGCTCACGGCGAAGCCGCTGCAGTTGCATGTCATCAAAGACAATAGGTTGTGCCTCAGGATTCATCAAACTCTGATAGTTCAGTATCTCAATGTGCCCGCCAAAGCCTATCACCTTCTCACGGATTTCATTCTTGAAACCGATGATGATACACACCGAAAGGATCATGACAGCCAATCCTACAGCAACGCCCCACATGGCGATAATCACTGCAGGACGCGACAAACGATGACCTTCATCTCGATGGCCAAACAATCGACGGGCTATGGATAACTCAAAGGACAAGGGCTATGGACAATAGATAATGGACAATGGATAATGGATAATGGACAATGGATAATGGACAATGGGGAATGGACAATGGATAATGGACAATGGGGAATGAACAATTAACTTTCTTTGCGTCCCGGATATGCTTCCAAAGCTTTGCGCAGGACGAAGAGCGCACGGGTGAGGTCTTCCTTCTTAAGGACATAAGCAAGTCGCACCTCATTGCGTCCAAGTCCAGGCGTCGTGTAGAAGCCTGCAGCAGGAGCCATCATGACAGTGTCGCCCTCATAGTTGAAGTCGCGCAAGCACCAGGCGCAGAAATCTTCGGCATCATCGACGGGCAGCTTGGCCACCGTGTAGAAAGCGCCCATAGGGATGGGACTGTAAACTCCGGGAATGCGGTTCAAACCGTCGATGAGGCATTTACGCCGCTCGACATATTCGTCATAAACCTCACGGCCATATTCCTCCGACTCATCAAGCGATGCTTCGGCGGCTATCTGTCCAATCAGAGGCGGAGAGAGACGTGCCTGACAGAACTTCATCACAGCCTTGCGGACTTCCACGTTCTTTGTGATGAGCGCACCGATACGGATACCACATTCAGAGTATCGCTTGGAAACGGAATCGATGAGCACGACATTATCCTCAATACCTTCAAGATGACAGGCCGAGATGTAGGGCGAACCGGTGTAGATAAATTCGCGATAGACTTCGTCGGAGAAGAGATACAGATCATACTTCTTGACGAGGTCACGAATCTGATTCATCTCACGGCGGGTGTAGAGATAACCGGTCGGGTTGTTAGGATTACATATAAGTATCGCGCGCGTACGTTCATTGATAAGTTCTTCAAACTTTTCCACCTTAGGCAGCGAAAAGCCCTCCTCAATGGTCGTCGTAACGGTGCGAATGACAGCCCCCGCAGAAATGGCAAAAGCCATATAGTTGGCGTAGGCCGGTTCTGGAACGATGATTTCATCGCCGGGGTTGAGACAAGACAGGAAAGCAAAGAGCACTGCCTCGGAACCGCCACTGGTGATGATGATGTCATCCGGTGTCACGTCGATGTTATACTTGGCGTAGTAGTTCACCAACTTCTTGCGGTAGCTGAGGTAGCCTTGCGACGGCGAATACTCCAAGATGGTACGGTCGATATTGCGGATGGCATTGATGGCAGCGCGAGGGGTAGGCAAGTCGGGCTGACCGATGTTGAGATGATAGACATGGATGCCTCTTTGCTTGGCAGCATTAGCCAAGGGAGCCAACTTGCGAATCGGCGAAGCAGGCATCTCAAAACCGCGAACTGATATCTTCGGCATGGGGTAAAAGTATTAACTATTGCGAAAAACTGTGCAAAGGTACGTTTTCTTGCTCAATAGAGCAAAGAAGCGACCGAATAAAATCGCTTTGTGACACGTTTTAAGCAATTTTCACTTTTCTTTTTGCAAAAAGGTTTGCTAACATCGAACTTTTTGTTTTAATTTGCGGTATGAATGTTTAATTCAAAATCATTTATCCATGAAATTAAGCCAGCTTTCTGGACTGAAACGTGAAGATTTTCAGTCCACTATCCAAGGAAAGCAGACGGATTTGTACACACTCGTCAACAAGTGTGGCAATGAAGTTTGTATCACTAATTACGGTGGCGCGCTCGTCGCTATCATGGTTCCCGACAAAAATGGCAAGATTGCCAATGTGATCCAAGGTCACGACAACATCCAGGATGTCGTGAACAGTCCCGAACCCTTCCTCTCAACACTCATTGGCCGCTATGGCAACCGCATCTGCGGCGGTCGTTTCCAGCTCGATGGCGTGACCTATGATTTAGCCATCAACAATGGCCCTAACCATTTGCATGGTGGTCCGACTGGTTTCCATGCCCGCGTTTGGGACGCTGAGCAGACTGATGACCAGACCCTCGTCCTTCGCTATCGTTCAGAGGACGGCGAAGAAGGCTTCCCCGGCAACTTGGACGTAGAAGTCATCTACCGCTGGACCGATGACAATGAGTTGGCTATCGAGTACAAAGCCAACACGGACAAACCGACTATCGTCAACCTGACAAACCACGGTTTCTTCTCTTTGGCTGGCATTGCTAACCCGACGCCTGACATCATGGACTTGCAGTGTTACATTAACGCAGACTTCTATGTGCCTATCGATGAGGTGAGTATCCCAACGGGAGAAATCCGTAGCGTATTCGGTACTCCCTTCGATTTCCGCACGATGCACGCCGTAGGTGATATGATTGATGCCGATGACGAGCAGACGAAGAATGGTGCCGGCTACGACCACTCGTGGTTGCTTAGCAAAGAAGAGTTCGGAGAGCTCAGCTATGCCGCTAAGATTTATGAGCCCAACAGCGGACGCTCCATGGAAGTATGGACAACCGAGCCTGCCGTGCAGGTTTATACCGACAACTGGGCAACGGGTTATCCCGGTCAGCTCGGCGCTACCTTCCCCCGCCGCTCAGCCATCTGCTTTGAGGCACAACATGCCCCCGACACGCCTAACCAAACTCATTTCCCCACTTGTATCCTCCGCCCAGACGAAGAGTATTGGCAGCTGACCGTGTATAAGTTCGGCACCAGCAGCGGTCCCGAGAACACGGATCTTTCCAGTGCCATTTGGGGATAACATGGATTAAGCAAAGAAACTATTCACATAATAATAAACTTAACTTATCATCATGACACAAACAAAGAACAATAGCAATCTTGTTGCTATTATCACGATGTGCTTCATCTTCGCGATGATCAGCTTCGTAACAAACATGGGTGCCCCGTTTGGCAACATCTGGGGCTTCAAGTATGACTTCGCCGCTTCTTGGGGCAACCTGATGAACTTCACGGCTTACCTGTTCATGGGCATTCCCTCGGGTATGCTTCTGAAGAAGATCGGCTACAAGAAGACAGCCCTGGCTGCCCTCATTGTCGGTATCGTAGGTCTTGCCCTGCAGTACCTCTCCAGCATTTATGGCGACGACATCTATGTCAACACCATCGGTGAGACCAAGGTAGCCCTGAACCTCTACATCTATCTTCTCGGTGCCCTCGTCTGCGGTTTTTGCGTCTGCATGCTCAACACCGTTGTTAACCCGATGCTGAATATGCTCGGCGGTGGCGGCAACAAGGGTAACCAGCTTATCCAGATCGGTGGTACGCTGAACTCCCTGACCGCTACGCTGACTCCTATGCTCGCCGGTATCCTCGTTGGCACCGTTACCGCCGACACCAGCATGTCCGACGTCTCTCCTCTGCTGTTCATCGGCATGGCCGTCTTCGCTATCTCCTTCTGTATCATCTACTTCGTCGCTATCCCCGAGCCTAATTTCGGCGACAGCGGTTCTTTGATGGATTCGATGAAGGGTGCAATGCGCTTCCGTCACCTCATCTTCGGTGTCATCGCCATCTTCTTCTATGTAGGTGTTGAGATCGGTATCCCCATGCACTTGAACTTCTACGTCACCAACATGGGCTTCGAAGGTTCTGCCGCCATTGGCGGTACGCTCGCTGCCAGTTACTGGTTCATGATGCTCATCGGTCGTTTCAGCTCCACCTTCATCAGCGGCAAGGTTAGCACCAAGACCCAGATGACAGTAGTCTCCACCGTAGCTCTCTGCCTCTTGCTTGCCGCCATTTTCCTGCCTGAGAGCGTTGCTACAGAATTCAAGGGCCACGAGATTCCCATCAAGGTATTCTGCCTGGCTGCTTGCGGACTGTGCACCTCCATCATGTGGGGTGGCATCTTCAACCTCTCTGTCGAAGGTCTGGGCAAATACACTGAAGCCGCTTCCGGTATCTTCATGATGATGGTCGTGGGCGGTGGACTTATGCCTTGGCTGCAGGATGTCATTGCCAAGGGCAGCGACACCATCACTTCCTACTGGCTCCAGGTGGCTATGGTAGCCTACATCTTGTTCTTTGCTGTCATTGGATGCAAGAACGTTAACAAGGATATTCCCGTTGATTAAACTCACAACCCCATAAACTTAAAATTCAAAACACTATGAAATTAACAATTGACGATGTTCGTAGTCGCTTCATCAAGCACTTCGATGGAAGCACAGGAAATGTTTATGCCGCTCCCGGCCGCATCAACCTTATCGGCGAACACACCGATTATAACAATGGCTTCGTGTTCCCCGGCGCCGTGGAGCAGGGCATGATTGCTGAGATCAAGCCCAACGGCACTCGCAACGTTGATGCTTATAGCATCGACCTGAAGGACCGTGTACAGTTCTCCCTCGACGACGAGCAGGGTCCCAAGGCTACATGGGCTCGCTACATCTTCGGTGTCTGCCGCGAGATGATGGCTTTAGGCGTTCCTGTTGAAGGTTTCAACACGGCTTTTGCCGGTGATGTACCCCTCGGCGCCGGCATGAGCTCCAGCGCAGCCCTCGAGAGCTGCTTCGCCTTTGGTATCAACGACCTCTTCGGCGAAAACAAGATTGATCGCCTTGAACTGGCTAAGGTCGGTCAGCGCACCGAACATAAGTACATCGGCGTGAAGTGCGGTATCATGGACCAGGCTATCTCCTGTCTCGGCAAGGCTGGTCACCTCATGCGTATGGACTGCCGCTCCGGTGAGGTTGCTTACTTCCCCTGGAACCCGAAGGGCTACAAGCTCGTCCTCGTCAACAGCAACGTCAAGCACGCTCTCGTAGGCTCACCCTACAACGACCGCCGTCTCTCCTGCGAACGTGTGGCTGCTGCCATCCACGAGATTCATCCTGAGGTGGAGAGCCTCCGCGATGCTTCCTACGAGCAGCTCGATGAAGTCAAGGCTAAGGTTAGCGAAGAGGACTACAAGCGTGCTCACTATGTCATCGGTGAACGTGAACGCGTCCTCGCTGTCTGCGATGCCCTCGAGAAGGGAGACTACGAACTCGTCGGTAAGATGATGTACGAGACCCACGAAGGCCTGTCCAAGGAATACGAGGTCAGCTGCGAAGAGCTCGATTTCCTCAACGATGTGGCCAAGGAGCAGGGCGTCACCGGAAGCCGCATCATGGGCGGCGGTTTCGGCGGCTGCACCATCAACCTCGTCGATGAGCACTACTACGACAGCTTCGTCAAAGCTGTGAAGCAGCAGTTCAAGGCCAAGTATGGCAAAGAACCCGTCATCATCGATGTTGTCATCGGCGACGGTGCCCGCAAGCTCTGTTAAGAATCGCTTAATTTACATTATGGAGTCCTGAAAGTCATTTCAGGGCTCTTTTTTTTTGTCTAAACAGCCTTTTTCAAGGAAAAATAAGGGTTTAGATGAAAAAAAAGTGTGTTTGCGACACTACTTAACAAAAAAAGCATTATCTTTGGAGCGTTTTAGGGATAAAAAGCCCTGTTTTGACACCAAAAAGAAGTAACTATCATCGTTTATCTACTAACTATACACATTTCATCTTATGAAAACATTCGTTAAAGGTTTAGCTTCAGCTGTTGCCGCAATGGCTATCATGGCTGCTTGTACTGATCAGAAGCCCGCCGTAGAAATCACGGCCAGCGGTCTCAATCCCGAACAGTTTGTGGACACCATCAATGGTAAGGCCACAGCTCTTTACACACTCAAGAATGCCAACGGCATGGAAGTGTGTATCACCAATTTCGGCGCTCGCGTCGTCAGCATCATGGTGCCTGACCGCGAAGGCAAGCTCACCGACGTCGTCCTCGGCTACGACAACATCGCTCAGTATGCCGATGCCGTGAACTCTCCCAGCGACTACGGAGCAAGCATCGGACGTTATGCCAACCGTATCGCCAAAGCTCAGATCACCATCGACAGCACCGACTATGCCCTGCCCGCCAACAATGGTGAGAACACCCTGCACGGCGGTCCTACGGGATGGCAGTATCAGGTTTTTGATGCCGAACAGATCGACGACAAGACCATCAAGATGACCATCGTCAGCCCCGACGGCGACAACGGCTTCCCTGGCGAAGTCACCGCTGTCACCACGTACACCCTCACCGATGACAATGCCTTGGATATCCAGTGGGAAGCCACAACGACCAAGGAGACGGTCATCAACCAGACCAACCACAGCTACTTCAACCTCAATGGCGACTTCTCGCGTGTCGGTACCAACATGGAACTTTACGTCAATGCCGACAACTTCACGCCCTCTGACACCGCTTACATTCCTACGGGCGAGGTCGTTCCCGTTGAAGGCACTCCGTTCGATTTCCGCAAGCCTGTCGTGCTCGACGAGATTATCAACGACACCACATTCGATCAGATCAAGAATGCCGGCGGTGTGGATCACAACTTCTGTCTGAACACCTACGACATGGACACCTTCCGTGGCGATGACAGCCAGGTGGCTGCCAGCCTCTACAGCCCCGAAACCGGCATCTTCCTCGAGGTTTACACCAACGAGCCCGGTATTCAGGTTTACAGCGGCAACTTCCAGGGTATCGGTCGCGATGCCGACATCATCCGCAAGCATGGCGTGAAGTACCCCAAGCAGGTCAGCGTATGCCTCGAGAGCCAGAAGTATCCCGACACACCTCACCATCCCGAATGGCCGACCGCAAACGTTAAGCCCGACGAGACCTATCGCAGCCACTGCGTCTATAAGTTCTCCGTGAAGTAAGTCGCTTGAAAGATTTATCCTCGAAATATCGTTTTCCCGTTATTACGTTATCCCGTTATCACGAAATATAAACTATCATTAAATAATTAAATCAACATTATGAATTGGAGTTCACATGAATTTATCTGGCTGGACTGGGCGGTGCTCGTAATCGGCCTCCTCGGCGTTGTCTGGGCTGTCTGGCATGCAATCGTCAAGGACAAGAAAGCCCAGCAGGGCGAAGACTCTTCCGCTTACCTCTTCGGTAAGGGCGAACCTTGGTACGTCATCGGTATGGCTATCTTTGCCGCCAACATCGGCTCGGAGCACCTCGTAGGCTTGGCCGGTACAGGCGCCAAGGACGGCGTAGGCATGGCTCACTGGGAGATGCAGGGTTGGATGATCCTCATCCTCGGCTGGCTCTTTGTGCCCTTCTATCAGTTGCTGATCAACAAGATGGGCAAGATCATCACCATGCCCGACTTCCTCAAGTTCCGTTACACCCAGCGCACCGGCTCCTGGCTCTCCATCATCACCCTCGTAGCTTACGTGCTCACCAAGGTTTCCGTCACGGCTTTCACCGGCGGTATCTTCTTCAAGTACCTGTTGGGCATCCCGTTCTGGTATGGTGCTATCGGTCTGATTTTCATCACGGCAGTCTTCACTGTCTTCGGTGGCATGAAGGGTGTGATGACGCTCTCCAGCATCCAGACACCTATCCTCATCATCGGTTCCTTCCTGGTGCTCTTCCTTGGTCTCTCA
>Ga0247609_10002012_pt1 | contig 22475 bp, 16 predicted proteins | sample 172DNAGHGlowgp2_FD_193487 | JGI IMG/M metagenome (GOLD analysis project Ga0247609, IMG submission 193487) | Sheep rumen microbial communities from Palmerston North, Manawatu-Wanganui, New Zealand - 1728 DNA GHGlow gp2 | ecosystem: Host-associated > Mammals > Digestive system > Stomach > Rumen ...
TTATAAGAAAAAAAGACCCCTATGTCATTTCTGACATAGAGATCTTTTGGGCTGTCATCTTAACTTAATGACATTGATCACACGATTGACCGTCTTAATTATTTTCAAAAAGATTTGTTTTCTTTATGCATTTCTAAGTCTGAATTTCTGTATTTCTCTGTCACTCTCAACTTTCTCGATATGTGCTCCGAGTTCACGAAGCTTCTTATCGAAGTCTTCATATCCACGTTCGATATACTTAATATCCTCAACTGTGGAAATACCGTCTGCAGTAAGTGCCGCTATTACAAGCGCCGCGCCTGCTCTTAAATCAGGAGCCGAAACTGTTGCCCCCGTATATTTATTAACTCCCTCTACTATTGCTGAGCTGCCTTCAACTTTAATGCTGGCACCCATTCTGGTGAGTTCATCAACATATTTAAATCTGTTCTCGAAAATACTCTCCGTAACAACACTGATTCCACTTGCAAGTCCAAGTGCAACCGTCATCTGAGGCTGCATATCCGTAGGAAATCCGGGATAAGGAAGAGTCTTAACATGTGTATTCTGAAGTCTCTTTGTCGCAACTACACGTACTGCATCATCAGATTCATGAACCTGACATCCCATCTCAATAAGCTTGGCACTTATTGATTCAAGATGCTTGGGAATAACATTTTTTATAGTAATGTCACCCCTTGTTGCAGCTGCAGCAAGCATAAATGTTCCCGCTTCAATCTGATCGGGAATAATGGCATATTCTGTACCGTGAAGTTTCTCAACTCCCTGAATTCTTATAACATCGGTACCTGCGCCTTTTATATTTGCGCCCATACTGTTAAGGAAGTTTGCAAAATCAACTACATGAGGCTCTTTTGCTGCATTCTCAATAACAGTCAGTCCCTCTGCCATTACAGCCGCCATCATAATATTGATGGTCGCTCCGACACTGACAACATCAAGATAGATGTGATTACCTGTAAGCTTATCAGCATGTGCGGCAATAATCCCGTGCTCAATGTTTACCGATGCACCGAGAGCATTAAAGCCCTTTATATGCTGGTCTATAGGTCTGAGTCCGATATTACATCCTCCGGGAAGCGCAACTCCTGCCTGCTTGTACTTACCCAGGAGTGCACCCAAAAGATAATATGATGCCCTTATCTTTTTGATATAATCATTCTCTATAACATAGTCGTGGATCTGTGAAGCACATATCTTAACGGAATGTCTACCTGTTCTCTTAACAATCGCTCCGATGCTCTCAATAGCCTGTAACATAACATTAGTGTCCGACTCATCAGGCATATTTTCTATATGTACGACTTCATCCGTCATAGTTGAAGCTGCCAAAATCGCAAGCGCAGCGTTTTTGGCTCCTCCTATCTCCACCTCACCTACAAGCGGATTTCCGCCTTTTATAATATACTTTTCCATATATAACCTTTCCCTGCCGGGTAATCTAACCACAAATGTAGCACCAACCTAATTACACTCGACATCTAATATTAATAGCACAATACCAATACTGTGTCAAAACAAGCAGAGCCCCCATGGTACCGCGTTTTTCCAACAAAATGAGCAGGTTTTTACACATTTCGCTAATAAATTATTAATAATTATACCATTTTAATTAATATATTCCAATGGGTTAACAGGTTTATCATTGACACGAATTTCAAAATGTACATGAGGTCCCGATGAAACACCGGTATTTCCTGACAATGCAATCTTATCTCCCTGATTTACTTTCTGTCCTACAGAGCATGCAACCTTAGAAAGATGACCATATCTTGTTTCTCTTCCGTCATTGTGCTTGATATATACGCAGTAACCGTATCCACTTCCCCAACCGGCTCTTGTTACAGTTCCGGCTGCGGATGCAACGACAGTAGTTCCTACCGGCGTTGCCCAGTCCACACCTTTATGGACGGTGCTGGCACCCTTGGTAGGTCTTTTTCTCGGGCCAAATCCTGAAGACAATCTTCCTCCGGATATAGGCTTGATATATGAAGGCGGCTCAATTGTTCCGATTTCAATAACCTTAGGAACGGCTTCTTTGGTCTTTACAACTTTTTCAACTTCAGGAGTGCCTTCCACTCGGTTATCCACATAAGTTGTAAGAAGAACCGCATCACGAACTCCGGGAACCGCTTCCTGAACAACCTTCTGCTCGGTCGTAAACCACTTTTTATTTGTAATTTTTGATATGGGTGCCTGATAACTCTCATGTTTACGAAGCTCTTCCATGACATATCTTACAGAAAGCTCATGTCTCGGAACCACAACCGTCAAGTTGTCGTGATCTCTTATTGTTGAAGCCGCATCCTGAAGCTTATCAGGATTCATCTCAACAAGCTGATCGACAGTCAGGTTATGATGAACGGCTATACTATATAAACTGTCACCCGTCTGTACTTCATATGTTTCTTCTTTTTCCTTATCTCCCGTAAGATCGGTGAAAGCCGTATCGGGATTTGCCAATTTATAGGACGGAAGATAACTTTCAACAATCTCTATCTTATCGTTAAAATCAATTTTAACCAGTCCATATTTGAAATCATTGAAATCCTTATAATCGCTTTTTATATCCGCAGCATCTGCCGCATCTCTTATAACTTTATTTACGCCGATATTTGAAAGGAGCGGCTTTAGCGTGCCCTCTTCTTCCTGAATTTCTTCCTTACTCTGAACCTTGGGCATCAGCACGTTTACTTCTCTGGTAGAATCAAGTTCAAGATTCACATCAAACATGTCCTTCTCATCGTACATAGAAATAACACGTTCCAAAAGATTCTTTACCTCATCAATGCTTGCCAGATTCAAAGAAAACTTATTTATTTTAACAGAATATGTCTTCTGGATCGAATCAATCTTACTCTGATTGAGAACTGCGGCCATCTTGGCTGCTATTTTCTCAGGTGATTCTACAACACCCCACATCTTACTCTCGCCTTCGATAGAAAGATCTGCCATAGTAAGAGTAAGATCGTCATTCCCCTTTGCGATCGCTCTTCTGGCGTATCTGTAAGCTTCATAGGCATCGTTTCGTGAACCCACTTTACCAACTTCCTGACCGTTTATCTTTATCGTGAAGTAATTATTTTCATTCTTTTGGTAATTAGTCATGTTTGGCATGAACAAAATCCACAAAAAGATAATTATCACCGTCGATTCCAAAAACCATATTTTAATCTTCTTTTTAAATACCGTATCTCTTAAATTCATCGCATAAAAGTCTTTCTATATAAGCTGGTTAAAGTACTCCGAATATCCTTAAAACATTAAACAAAAGATCTGCCACAACAATAAGTAATATAATTATAAGTAGCGGACCAACCGCATTATTTTTATATTCAACGATATCAAGAACCGTTTCCATCTTCTTGTTGATCTCAGTCATCTCTTCCTCGACCTTTTCGCGATTTTTATCCACAATCGCCTGAACATTTCTGTATATCTGTACACCGACATCATGAGTCTTGGTATTGCTCTCATCTATTTTATTGAAAACTTTATCAAACTCTTCCGCATAATCCCTTGAAGCTTCTATCAATTCCTCAAGCTGTTCAAGCTGCCTGCTGTAATCTGCAGCATCCCTGCGCAATTCTTCGATTTCTTTCCTGTAGTGTTCGGCTTCCTTCTTGATTCTCTGGGCTTCTGCCATCTCCGCCTGGGAGTTGGCTTTTATTATGTCCTGCGGGCTAAACTTTTCAGCAAGTTTGTCCATAAAGTTCTCCATAAGGTTCCCTCCTCATAAATGCGTTACTCCCCTAATCTGCATACAATATAGCTTATCATCCATTATGCAAATTAGACAAGATTGTAATATCAAAAAGTCTATTATTGTGTACTTTTACCATTTGTTCATTGGCCGTTCATACTTTGTTCATATTTAACTTGTATAGTATTTTCAGAGCAAAACAACGATGAACTTAATTTAAAAATTTAGATAGATTTTTTCATAATAGGCCGGGCGCAGCGATGTGTCTGGCCACTCCTCATTAATACGGCTTTTTAAGACATTTACCCCCAAATGCCTCTACTACCGTTAATTTGCGGTAGTATTCTCAATTGCCTGAATCTCATCATTAAGGGACAACATTCTGGCATCCAGATCGGCCACCATCTTGGCGCACTCATAAAGCTCGGTATTTATATGCACCGGTGCCTTCCCCTCAAATTTATATTGAATCTTGTGCTCAAGTGAAGCCCAAAAATCCATTGCAACTGTTCTTATCTGAATCTCAACTTTCACGTTTACTATCCTGTCCGAAAGATAAACAGGAAGTGAAACGATCATATGATAGCTTCTGTATCCGCTGTCCTTGGGATTCATGATATAGTCCTTAATGGTCAGCACCTGAATATCCTTCTGGCTGCTGATCATCTCAGCTATTCTGTAAATATCGGATGTAAAAGAGCATATTATACGAATACCTGCTATATCATTCACATAGCGCACCATATTCTCAATGGTAGATTCGTATCCGTTTCTCTTAAGCTTTTTGACAATGCTCTCAGCCCCTTTAACTCTGGCCTTAACGTGCTCAATAGGATTATATCTGTGAACCTCCTGAAATTCCTCATTGAGGATTTCAATCTTGGTCTGTATCTGTTTCAGCGCAGCATTATAAAGAAGGTTAACCTCCTCCCATGTATGCATGTCATCGGATATTTTAATATTGCTTCCTGAAAGATCTAATTCCATTATTTACACCCAATATTCCTTGTTCATCGAAAACGCTGTCACCAAACGCTGTGGCAATTTCTGATAATTTCTGCCAAGCTTGTAACCCAGCCATCTGAAACCACACATAATTATATAATGCGGTATAAGGTATCCCTTTCCTATATGTCTGAAATGATTGACAGTCTGTCCGACCATCTTCTTTCCCTCTGACTCGGAACTTATATTGCCGAATATCTCGGGATGATCCGTCTGTGATACTCCAAGGTCAAAATTTCTGTGGAATTGTTGCATACAGGTGTAGTTATGTGAATGAACCACTCCCGCTTCGGGAACATAGCATATAGCATATCCCTTCTGGCATGCATTTCCCGCATATACCATATCCTCGTTAAAGATAGTCTTATGCGTAAATCCACCTATCTTATCGTATATATCGCGCCTGTACATGGCACATACATTTGAGCAAAAATAAGTCTTTATTCCCAATCTGCTTACATCCGCCTGAGTTTTTCTGATAAACTCGTTCGGATAGTTGAATTTTCTTGAATATCTCTCCGCAAGATTACAATCAGGTCTCGGATACTGTCTTGCATATGCTGCCGCAACATCCTCATCAAGCGACTTCGCAAGAGAAGCTATAAGTGCCTTATCCCTTGGAAATGCATCCTGTGTCATCATAAGAAAAAAATCTGCGGAAGAAAGCATTACTCCGCGGTTTCTGGTCTCTCCGTGGTCAAATTCTTTTTTGCTCACATGTTCAACGATAATATTGTCGTATTTATCAGCCGGATTAGCACCTGCCTTATTCACAAAATCATTCCAATACTGTTCTTCAGTATTCATTATGATAATATGTTCAGGTCTTACAGATTGCTTTTCAAGATTATCAATCAGTTCCAAAAGAGATTTATCCGGCCTATACGTTGGTATTATCACATCAACTTTATACATCTCTACCTCAATTATATTAAATAATCAGTCCCAATCAAAGCGTTACCGATACTTCCGTCAAAGGAATTTCGACGAAACTTCCTATGTCAGAAAAAAGGGCTGAGCTCATACAGAACCCGGCCCTTCTATTATATTCTGCTAAAAATCGCCTTACTTTCCTGTAACTGCGCTAGTCTTCTTACTATATTTCTTAATATCCGGAAGATTGATTAATTGCTCTTACCTGTACCGGTATCCGCACTGATCTTCTGGCTGTACTTCTTAACATCTTCAGATACAGCATACTCAGTATCATTAAAGAGGAATCCATGAAGCCACTTAACGTTACTTTCAAGATCAACAGGCGCTACAACACTCTTCTTTCCAACTCTGGCATTTGGATTGATCATATCCTGATTAGGGAAACCTGACTGATCTACAATCTCATACTTAGGAACATTCTTAAGGAGTTTGACTATTTCATCAAAATTAAGTGTTGTATATGATTCCTTAAATATTTTTTCTGCAACCTCTTCAAGCTCCGCAGGGCTTCTCTTTTTTGCCTCTTCAAGGCATGCCTGAATTACTTCTCTCTGTCTTGCGGCACGGTCGATATCACCATTTGCGGTATATCTTACTCGGCAGTAAGCTGTAGCCTGAAGACCTGTAAGTTTCTGCAATCCTGCCTTCTCTACAGGTTTATATTCCATCTTAAGTTCCTGAGCCATTGTATTCTCGTAGTTATTAAGATGCTTAACAACATTATCGGGAACATCAATCTCTACACCGCCCAAAGCATCAACAACATCCGTCAATCCTCTGAATCCGATCGTATAACAGTGCTTAATATCCATGTCAAGGTTCATATTGAGCATCTTGATTGCCTGTTCGGGACCGCCGTATACATATGCGGCATTACACTTGTCATAAGAATCATCACTGAGATTGAGCCATGTATCACGATATACTGAGCAAAGTTTGATCTCACCGGTATCATTGTTGATAGAACAGATTATGATAGAGTCAGTTCTTGTCTTCTTATCAAGCTGTCCCTTTCTTGAGTCAACACCAAAAAGAGCAATGTTTGTATATCCTTTCATGTGCTCACTGTCTGCAGCTGCATCACTGATACTGTCATTAATCTCTGATTCATCAAGATTAACTCTTCCTACTTTTGTTGCTCCCATCTTAAAGAAGATATTGTATGCAGCGACCAAAAGCAACAATGCTACTGCGATCTCACTTACAAGGAGTATTAACGCTTTATTGTTTTTCTTACCGTTTCTGGGTGCACCGGGTCTTCCGGGCTGACCGCCTCTTCTGGGAGCACCGTATCCGGCACCTCTTCCTTCAGGTTCTCTTCTTCTGGCAGGTCTTTCGTCGTAATCATCATAATCACGTCTTGGTCTGGAATCTCTGCCTCTTCCCGAAGATTTCATATCATCTCTGTATCTATCATCTCTCTGAGAAGGTCTGCGACCGCCTCTGTCATAATATTCATCATCACGATTAGCCATATTACCTCTCCACTTCTTGTCGTCCCAACAAATTGGTCGTTTTTTAACATTATTTCTCTGTAACACTTTTTAACATTTGCGTAAAAAAGTTAGCGTATACCCAATACATTTTGCCACAAAAGTGAAAAATATACAAGTCTATACGCTCAATACGCATTCTTATTGACAATTCCGTACCTTATCGTTCCGATAATTATTTTAAAATCAAACATCATTGACCAATTTTCGATGTAATAAAGGTCATATTCAATTCTTTTCCTGATGGAAGTATCACCTCTGTAACCGTTTATCTGAGCCCATCCGGTAAGTCCGGGTCTTACCTGATGTTTTACCATATATCGAGGGATTTCCTCTTTAAATTTCTCAACAAACTGCGGCCTTTCAGGTCTTGGTCCGACTATGCTCATCTGACCGATCAATATGTTAAAAAGCTGTGGAAGTTCATCAATACTTGTCTTTCTGATAAACTTACCTATCGTTGTAACTCTCGGATCGTCCTTTGTGGTCCAGCCCTTTTTCTCTTCAGATTCGGTCTGAACTCTCATGCTCCTGAATTTATACATATTGAATGTTTTGCCGTTAAGTCCCACTCTTTCCTGCTTAAAGAGTATAGGCCCGTTGTCCGTACTCTTTATAAGGAAAGCCACAACAAACATCACCGGCGAACACAAAATAATTCCAATCAAAGAACCGATTATATCCACCATCCTCTTTGCAAGCCTGTTAAATGAATTTGTAAGAGGTACGTATCTGATATTGATAACAGGTATTCCCTGCACATCTTCCGTATACGGATTACTTGGAAAAAGAGATGAATAATCGGGAATGAACTTTGTGTGAACTCCCGATTTTTCACACTGTGCAACAAATTCCTCAAGTCTGTCATAATCATTCAAAGGAAGCGTGATAGTAATCTCATCAAATTGATTATTTTCCAGATAACTTGCAAGCTTATCGGTATTTCCGATAACCTCAATTCCGTGATAGCTTGTTCCGATCGGCACAAAATCATCCAAAACACCCGCGATCACATAGCCCCACTGAGGATTGTCGAGGATTCTGCTGATATAACCTTCTGCTGCCCTCGAATATCCGACAAGCAAAATATGCTTTATGTTATATCCTTTTTTCCTGATAAACTGAAGAAACTTCCTCAGAAGTCCGTGCGCTATCGTCGTCGAAGCAACATTTATCGCAAAAAAGATAACAGTAAGCTTTCTGGAATAATGTTCCTTACTTATCCAGAACAAAAGTACATACAATCCCAACACACCGAGAACATTCGCCTCAAATATATCAATAAATTCATCCCATAATTTAAGTGCCCGTCTTGATGTATAGAGCTGCATCATGTAATACAGAAACAAAAAGGCAGGAACAACATAAATAAGATATTTAAAATATTCTTCCTGCGAATACTGTCCTATACTCGGATCCTTGATAATAAAATAAGACACAATATATGAACCGGCTATTATCAGCCCGTCCACTATAACATGCGCTCTGTTCAAATGTACCTGATTGTCCTTAATCATACACTCGTTGCCCAAAATCTCCTTGCGACATTTATCCACAGTTCAAGCTGCAGAGCGGCGCAAGCAAGATACTCCTTCTTTCCAAAACACTGTCTTTTGTCGGTATTTTTTATTATCTTGGAAAAACCTGCCATGATTCCCCTAACATGACTCTTTCCAAGCCCTTTACGCATATAAAAGACATGCTTAATAATTATCCCGGCCACAATAAGCGGCAAATTTATTATTATCTGCAAAGCCGGCATATTCTTATAGATAAAGTATAAGTTATTACCCGCTGTAAGTTCAACCTTAAAAGAGTTGTATCTTGAGCCAGAAGTTCCGCTTCCGGCATGATATACAACAGCTTCGGGATTGCAAACATTAAGATATCCCTTTACTCTTGCCCTGTATCCTATATCAACGTCCTCAAGATAGCAAAAATGTTTTTCGTCAAAATATCCTATTTCTTCAAATAAAGCACGCCTGTACATCGCAGCACCTGCGCAAGCAGATGTTATGACTGTCTGCTTTGTAAGAAAACCGCTCTTTTTATCTCTCCCGGGTGAAAACGCCCATCCGAGAGCACAATAATAGTCACCGCTATCATCAATAAGCTCCGGATTCTTAAGTTGAAGGAGCTTTGCCTGAACACTAAAGAGCTTTTTCCCCCTGTTCATGGTCTTAACCAGCGACTCGATCACATTCTCTTCGCATACGGTATCATCATTGAGTAAAAAAACATACTCGGAGTCCGACGCCTTTATGCCCACATTCACGGCATTGGCAAATCCGGTGTTTTCATTAAGAGCGATTACTTCCACATCTGAATGGTTATTTCTGATATATTCCACACTTCCGTCCGTGGAGCCATTATCCACAATGATAACATGAAAATCTCTGTACGTCTGCTTTTTCAAACTTCTGAGACAGTCATCGAGATATTTTTTTCCATTGTAATTCGGGATTACCACCGTAACTGTTTCCATAGCGATCATATCCTTTTAACAACCTGCGGATCCCACATGATTCGAAGACCGCGCTTTCTTACTTCATCGCACACACGAAGGCTGAGCTCAACGATTTCATCCTCGGAAAGCCCTGCAAACCTGTCGTCTGCGCCTGTATCATTAAATGTATCCTTATATTTTCGGCTTGTAATCTCTTCATAGGCACTGACAAATTCAGGCCTTAATGCCATGCACCTTATATCAACGGCATAGCAGTCCTGCTGAACCACCGCTCTATGCTGCAGTCCGCCGCTATATCCGATCAAAAGCCCTTTATAAAGAGCTGTTTTGTCCTTCTCATATATTCCGCCCGCAATTTTTTTCTTGTCATCTACGAGCTTTCCGCCAACACAGCCTATATCTTTCCTGCACGTCAAAATATCAGGCTTATAATCTACCCTGTAAAATCCCAAATGCGGAAGATTGGAAACTTCTGCATCTATCTTTGCATCATTAAGCGCCGACTCTATCGCACGAAGTCCTGCTTCATAAGCATACATCTTACTTGCGGGATTTGCCGCCGTAGATTCACTGTGGCATCGCCAGTGGTAAAGAACCTTACCGATATGCGCCATCTGTCCCGAAGCCATATCCATCGAAAGTGCCGCTTCGCAACTTGTTCTCAAAACCAGATCAAAATCCTGCGCACCGTCAAACTTTGACCTTAACTTCAATCTCTTTATTATATCTCCTCTCACAACCGTAAAGTGGCAGATATAATTATTTGAAAAAAGATAATCCATATTGAAAGAGGGTTTTGCATGATGCTCGTAAAAACGCCTCTCACCGTTATTGTCTTCGAACTTATCCTCATCCGAATATATGAGCCTTATAGGACAGTTTCTATATCCGGACAGGCGATTTTGCTTCATACTCTTTTTAATAACTCTAAAGACCTCATAGAGAGCATCCGGCGTAAGAAGATCGTCGTGATCCAAAAGACCTATATAATCCCCTTTTGCAAATTCAATAGCCCTGTTCGTATTCTCAGATATTCCCGCATTTTTATCAAGGTGACGGTACTTTATCCTCGGATCGCTCTTTGCATATTCCTCCGCAACGGTCAGAGGCTCCGGTGATGCATCCGCAAGTACCAGTTCCCAATTTGCATAGCTCTGTGCTATAACGGATTCGATCATCTCTTTAAGGAATTCGGAAGGTGTGTTGTACATGGGAACAACAATACTGAAGTTCACCGTCTCGCCTTCCTCCGCAAAACGTCTGTACTCAAGGTTCTGTTCCTTAAGAACATCTTCGGAGAGAGGATGATATTCGTATTTTTCCGCAGCACGTAACGAAGATTTTTCAAGGGCAGCAAAAAATGCGGCCTCAACACCATTGCGCTTAGCATATGTTATTGTTTTTATGACCGCATTTTTGATTCCCATAATTCTTAGTACCTTACTTATTTGTTTTTTATAACTTCGAAAGAACCTCAGCAGGTTTTCTCAGCTCAACTTACTTTATCGCATTTTTTACCGCCTCGGTAAGCTCATTCTGAAGCTTCTCGGCATCTTCCAGGTTCTTTCCTTTAACGCCCATGTAGAACTTGATCTTGGGCTCTGTTCCCGAAGGTCTTGCACAGCACCATGAATCATTGTTAAGTGCAAAATACAATACATTTGAAGTCGGAAGTCCAGTCTCGGACTCTTTTCCGCTCTCCATATCAACAACCTTGCCGGTCTTGTAATCTCTAAATTCTTCAACCTTCCAGTTTCCGAATGTCTTGGGAGGATTCTTTCTGAGCTTATCCATGATAGCCGCAATCTGTTCAGCGCCTTCCTTACCCTTCATTGTGATGGAATACTGACCCTCTTTGTAATAGCCGTATTCTTCATACATATCGATCATTGCATCCCATACGCTCTTGCCCTGCTTTTTATAAAAAGCTGCAAGCTCGCAGAGGCACATAACGGCAACAATAGCGTCTTTATCTCTTGCATGTGTTCCCGCAAGACATCCGTAAGACTCCTCAAGACCAAATACATAATTGTGAGACTGGTTATTCTCTTCGTAAATCTTGATCTGCTCACCGATATACTTAAATCCTGTAAGAACTTCAGTATAATAAAGTCCGTACTTCTCAGCAACATGCTTTGCCATGTTTGTGGTAACGATAGTAGTTACAAAAGCAGGGTTGGCCGGCATTGTCTTTGTATTTGTGCGCTCTCTTAAGATATACTCACCGATAAGCATACCTGACATATTACCTGTAAATCCTACATATTCGCCAGTCTTAAGATCCTTTGCATAAATTCCGAGACGGTCTGCATCGGGATCGGTTGCAAGAACGATATCCGCATCCTTCTCTTTTGCAAGTTCAAGCGCAAGCTTAAATGCTTTTGGATCTTCCGGATTGGGATATTCCAAAGTTGTGAAATCCGGGTCCGGAGCTTCCTGTTCGGGAACAACATATACATTCTTAAAGCCAAGTTCTTTCAAAACTCTTCTTACAGGAAGATTACCCGTTCCGTGGAAAGGTGTATATACAATACTGAACTTATCAGCCATCTCATCGATAACATCCTGATGAATGATCTGCTTTTTAAGCTCTACCATGTACTTGTCATCTATCTCTGTGCCAAATGAAACATAAAGTCCCTGTGCTATGGCATCTTCTTTTGACATTGTCTTAACTTCATGATAATCCTTGATAGCCATAACCTCGGCAATTATTCCGTTGTCATGAGGAGGTGTGATCTGTGCGCCGTCTTCCCAATATACCTTGTATCCGTTGTATTCCGGAGGATTGTGAGAAGCCGTTACCATTACACCTGCAATACATCCAAACTCTCTGAGTGCAAAAGAAAGTTCGGGTGTGGGACGTAAGATATCACTTACATAAGCCTTGATTCCGTTTGCTGCAAGGCAAAGAGCCGTCTCGTCCGCAAACTCGGGTGAGAATCTTCTGCAGTCAAAAGAAATTGCTACACCCTTCTTAGCTGCGTCAGGTCCGCCGTTCTTTTTGATATAATTCGCAAGTCCCTGTGTAGCTTTTCTTACAACGTACTTGTTCATTCTGTTTGTTCCGGCGCCGATAACACCTCTAAGTCCGCCGGTACCGAACTCAAGCTCTCTGTAAAATCTATCTTCAACTTCGGCCTCATCATTCCTGATAGCCATTAATTCCTTTTTAGTCTCGTCATCAAAATATGAATCATTGAGCCAATATTCAAGCTGTTTTGATGCTTCACTCATTTTTTCTTCCCTCCTTAGGATAAAACTACTGGTTTATTATAGCATGATTGTATCCGTCACGCTTTACTTGTCCCTTAAACTCGAATACCCCTCAACATTCAGACTGTAATCGCTTCTGTCCAGAGAAAAATTCGGATTGTAATAAGGATCTCCCTTATCAAGAACTTCCTTCCACTTTGTTCTAAAGTGCTCCGACTCGTCTTCGTAGCGCTTTGCATTCTCTCCCTCAAGGTCAAGGCCTCTTGAAAGAGATTCAAAATGAAACATCTCAGCAAAAGGAGTAAATACGTTAAGATACCCTTTTTCTCTGAGTTTAAGGCAAAAATCAACGTCGTTAAGGCTCACTTCAAAAGTCTCGTCAAGTCCTCCGACTTCGTCGTACTTCTTTCGCGAAACCATAAGACACGCGCCCGTTACGGCACTGACATCCTGTGCATAGCAAAGTCTGCCCATGTATCCGAGGTTCATACCCGCCTGTCCGTAATGAGAATGTCCGGCTGTTCTGTGTGCACCGAGCTTAAGCACAACGCCGGCGTGCTGAATCTTTCTGTCAGGGAAGTAAAGCTTACCGCCTACCGCGCCGACATCCGCTCTCTGAGCGTACATCAAAAGTTCTTCTATCCAGTTTACGGTTATAACCTTGGTGTCGTTGTTAAGAAGAATGATATACTCTCCGTCCGACGCTTTGACACCGTAGTTTACAACCTTGGAATAATTAAATTTAGGTTTTGAACCGTCAGGATTTAAGTTACTCTTGTCCTCGTAGAAATCTACAACCTTGACAATATCCTTAAGCGCACCCGACTTAAGTTCATCGTAATAGCCCTTTATCTCGGAGCCCTTACTTCCGTTCTCGACAACTATTATCTCATAGTTATCATATACAGACTTTTCATATATTGAATCAATGCACCTTCTAAGGTCCTCTGCGTGCTCGCAGTTGGGAATAACAATGCTAACCTTCGGTGTTCCCACAACCTCGTAGCTTATCTTGAAAATAGTCTCAAAAGCTCTGGTACTTGTGATCTTAAAATGATCGTAGCCGTGGCGTCTTAAATGATCTGCCACCGCTCCCTTTGCAGCCTCTATCGCATAGGGTTTTGCGCTTATGTCTGATGCAACGCTTCCCGCATGAGATCTCCAATAGTAAAGAAGCTTTGGAATATGCATGATATGCTCGGCTTTATCCGTGAGTCTGAGTATCATATCATGATCCTGACTTCCGTCAAACTTTGTTCTGAAAAGCTCCGTTCCCTCAAGAAGAGTTCTCTTAAACACACTGAAATGACAGATATAATTGTTTGCCCTTAAGTTATCGATAGCATAATCGGGTTTAAAGTGCATGGTTATCATCTTGTTGATGTCATCGCCTTTAAAGGTAGTCTCATCACAATAGATATAATCCGCATTTTCTTCATTTATTGCTTTGACATACCAGTAGAGAACTTCGGGATGAAGGATATCATCGTGATCGAAAAGACCGACATACTCACCCTCTGCAAGTTCAAGGCAGTGGTTTGTATTTCCCGAAATTCCTTCGTTCTTCTCAAGCTTCTTGTAGGAAATCTTGCAATTTCCATCCTTGTCCAAAGCCCTGTCTTCCTTCATATATTCGCTTACAATCTGCGATACAAGTCCAACATGCTCATCATCGGAACCGTCCGCAAGGCAAAGCTGCCAGTTTGAATATGTCTGTACAAGAACAGACTCGATCATGTCTCGAAGAAACTTTTCAGGAGTGTTATAAAGAGGCACCAGTATAGAGATCAAAGGCGCTTTCTCGAAAACAGTCTCTTCCTGCTCTTTTCTTACTTCGGGAGTTGGAAAGCTCTCCGTTCCGTAATGAGTCATGGCCTTTTTTTCTACCTGCTTGTACTTTATCTTGGCGATAACTCCCTTTACAGAGCCCTGATTTCTCACCCTGTCGATCTGCCTTATCGTAAAGTGCATGGCATTTCTCGCAGGCGTACTTGCCTTCCAGATAGGATTGTTCTTGATCCTTGAGAGCTTAAACTCAAGCTCGCTGTTCTTATCTTCAAGTTCCGCAATCCTTGACGCAAGATCTGCGCTCTTTAACTTTTCTTTCTCATATGCTGCTTTAAAATCAAAATCTTTTTCTGACATAAAAAACTTCCAATCAATTCCTTACATTCAATTCTTAACATGTAATATGTTCGGTACCCAGTTAATGAGCTTAAGCCTGCTCGTTCTGTCTATCGCAAGCATTCCGATCTGATAGAATCCGGGTTTTAATTCACCCTTTTTAATCTTTAGCTTATATCCCGTAAGGTCCACATTGACCTGATCCTGGAGTCTTACCCTGATGTCAGGTCTGTACCAGATATAGGGCGTAAAACTGTAAACTTCAGGCCCAACAGGTCCCGCTCCGTCCTCGTATCTCTCAACAAGTCTCAAAAGGAGCTTTTTATCATAAATCGCATTATCAGATCCGATAACAAAACTGTATCCCTTGAGATAATAACCCTCCATGTTATCGGCAGTGTTAAATCCATAAAGCCAGTTGTCCATAGACGCATTGTACTCGCATCCGACTCTCAGGCACTGATCTTCTCTCGCCCCCTTAATTCCCTTCTCATGAAGAACAGGCGACATATAAGGTATGTCTTCAACAGGCGTGTAGTCTTCTCTCGGAATGATCGCCGATATCGTCTCATCTTCCGTAAGATGCGGGCTGTAAAAAGGATCCTTGTTATACAGGTGCGCGTGCCTCTTCATAAGCACCTCGCCTTCTGCCGCAAGTCTGTCCATCTTCTTTGGATCAAGGTTATCAAGCCCCCTTGTAAGAGACTCATGATGCAAAAGATAAGTATGATTGCAGCAAACGTTGTAATAGCCCTTTTCAAAAACGCTGTAGCAGAAATCCACATCATTGAAAGCAACCTTAAGTTCCTCGGGGAAACCTCCCACGTCGTTGAACTTGCGTCTGCTTATGAGAAGGCAGGCCGCTGTCACGCCTATCATGTTGTGTATTCCTCTGTTGTAGCCAAAATAATGGCTCTTATTGTCATGCATCTTCTGAAGCTTGTGAACGGGGCCTCTTCTCACATTTGCAATTCCCGCATGCTGTATAAGGTCGGTCTTTGGATAGATAAGCTTTGCTCCGACAGCTCCCACATGCTTAAGCTGGGCCTGTGAAATAAGCTCCGTCAGCCACCCGTCTTTAACCGCCTCGATATCGTCATTGAGGAAAAGAAGATACTCTCCCGTGCAACTTCTCGCGCCCTGATTGCACATAGCCGAGAAATTAAAGTCCTGAAGCTTGTATATATAATTTATCTTGGTAAGTCCGTTTTTTCTGGGCGCTCTCGATGCATATACACCGTACTTAACCCTGTTTGACGCAGAACTTCCGTTGTCTATGACAACAATGTCATATGTTATTCCGGCATCCTTAGTTGTCTCGATTATCGAATTAAGACACTGCTGGAAAACCTCGGGATGATCCTTTGACGGTATGATAATGCTCACCGTCACGGGCTTAAGCAGCATATGTCTTGAGTTATGGAAACTTCTTCCGTAAAAGACATCCTGTCCTGCGTTTCTGTGAAACAGAACCTCTCTTATATGACCGATTGGAAGCTCTGTTCCCGTCCTCTTTGCAAACGCCCTCTCATGAATAGCCAGCATGCAAAAGAGAACATCGGCTGAAAGAAGCGAAGCTTCAAGTCCGATCTGCTCGGGCGAATTTTTCTTGTTCGCTGTTCCGCCAAGCATCTTGACAGCATTGTCATATTCAGGAATCGCATCATGTACAGTCTTGGATCTGCAAGCAAAAAGACTGCCTATATAAAATGCATTTAAGTATGAATCCGGTGACCAGTCAGGCTTAAAGAAAGGATGAATAAACTTTCCGCCTCTTCCGATCTCATCCTCGTCCGCATAGACAACGTTATGCTCCGGATGCGCTATAAAATACTGTTTTATTACTTCTCCGGCTCTTTTCGTAAGTTTTCCCTTGGGACTTACAAAAATGTATACCGTGTTTTCATCGTCTTTGGCGTCAGTCATCTCCCATACTTTTGCATACGGAACAACCTTTACCTTAGGTTCCGGAAGCTTATGCGGTATAAGTTCTCCGTTCTCTCCCGTCTCATACTGAACGGGTGCTTCCGCCTGGATAACAGGGCTCTTCTCGATGTTCTTTTGCCATTTGTCATAAGCTGATGCCTTGGCATTGACCATCCTGTTGTATTTAGCTGTTCTTTTTGTTGCAAGAGTACTTTTAACTAACCCCTTAAGCATTCCCCGTTTTTACTCCTCGTCTCTGTAATAACGTGCCTCACGCTTTTCAACAATCTTTCTTCCGATTTTCTTTATTATCCCCACTTTTTCCTTTTGCTCAGCACCAGGCTGAAGATCAACGGAATTGATAATAGCATCTGCGGCGTTTTTAGGAACCATCGTAGTAAGAAGTCTCACCGTGAGATGATTATTCTCCTTTACACTGAGTCCGCTTGCCGTAAGATCGAACTCAATATTCGGATCGTCTGTATTAAACATGAAGGAATCATCTGTGATCCACTCGCCGTTTACAGGCTTAAGTGTAATATCCGCCGAGCCGTCCTCAATAGACAATCCGTTCCATGCAGCCTCTATCACGGTAACCATGCAGGGAGCAAATGCAGGATCGAGCCTTAGCACCTTGCACCTTGAATCCACCTGAATATCGAGACTTATCTCATTCTTGTCATCATACTGCTCCTCGGGGAATATCGAATCATCCTCCGAATATCCAAATCCCTCGTCAAAGTAAACCTGAACGCAGTCTGCAGCTCTTGCCGCATCCGCAGACTTTGAGAGTTCCTTTGGAACAATAACTTTTCTTCCTATATCTTTCCAGATCTCAACGAGAGACTTTCTGTTTCCCGTAACATATTTCTGGAATGCATATTCTTCATCAAGAAGAACCTTCATTTCTTTTTCTTTTAACCCAAGTCTCTCATATACAGGCTTTGGATCGAACTTCTCTCTCTTCCTGTCTTCGAGCCTGTAGCAATAAAGTGCTCTCCACACCTGCTCCTTGGGCGGAATACATTTTCCGTATGTCCACTCATAATCAATTATAGTCCAGATAGGTCCGTTTACCATAATATTGGAAAAGATAAGGTCGTAATCGGACACCGGATAATCCGGCTTATAATTTAGTCTCTTGATATACTCATTTATAAGTGCATCGAAGGCTTCCATATCATCCCTGTCTATGCACTGATCAAGAAGCGACGCGAGAGGAACACCGTTTACAAAAGAAAAAACAGCACAGCCTTCCGTCTCGTCTATCTGGCAATCATTTATCTCAAAATCGCCGCCCCTGAACTTCTCCTGAAGTCCGAGATAAGCATCCCTTAGACCGAAAACATGCTCTCGTGCAGCCTCACTCAGCGGGAATTTCTTAATAACTTTTCTTCCCGTTCTGCTTATGGCGATATCTGTTCTTATCTTGAATTCATCAACTCTGTCGTTGCTGTACTTACTGTATACTGTATCAAATCCGGGTCCCAGTATTATTTCAAAAGAATTGGCAAAATCCGGATACATTCCGTCTTTGACAAGATCCTCATATGCATGTTTCTCGTTAAAGAGGATCATTCTGTCCCTGTCAAAGTTCCTTACATTGTCCTGAAGCTCTCCGAACTTAGGGAAATAAGAATCGGAGTGGATCATTGTCATGAGCTTGTAATCAGGATACGGATAGTAGAAATGATAATCATTCATTCCACACTTTTTAAATATATTGATAAGTCCGTTCCTTGTAAAAGTCTTGGCAACGCTGTCAGCCGTATAACCTTCGATTCCCTTAAAGTATGTTCCGAGATGATCTTCTGAGCATCCTGCAAAATACTTAAGTCCAAGACGATTCTCGATGGCAATTACAATTCTTCCGCCCTTTTTAAGGTGTCTGTTAAGCATTCTGAGGAACTTCTCGTACGGATTGTCCGTTCCGATATATCCCTGTCCATACTCAAACACGCCGATAAGGAATATATAATCAAAATCTCTGTCAAGATCAGGCTCAATGTCCCTGAAGTTTCCCACGTGAATGGTCACATTTCCACATTCTTTGTTTCTGTAGGCATTGATCTCGGATCTTCTTCTGGAAAGATCGCACGAAACAACACTCGCTGCTTTCTTTGAAAGCATTCCAGTTATCGCTCCGCATCCTGATCCGACCTCAAGAACCTTTGCGTTTGGATCCATGGGAATCCACTCGACAATATTCGCTCTCTGTTCAGAAAGATGGTAGAGAATAGGCCAGCTTGCTTTTTTCTCAATGATCTCCTGAAACTCTTCTTTTTTATGATTTTTTACAATCTCAAGAAGATCGTTCTCTACAGCACCGTCACTGTACAGATCGACCCCGGAATAATGTTTGAAATTAAGTGTGACATTGCCAATCTTAATCTGTTCCTGCATCTATATCTCTCACTTTACATGTTGTGTTCATATCATAATATCCAACCGTATTCTTATCTGATACGACCGTGATATTAAGGGCATCATACAGCCTGTGGTATACAGTAAAATCATTCTGCTCAAATCCTGTAACCCCAAAGCTTAAAAGATATTCTCCGCCCTGTAAAGACATATTCTGTGTGAAGGTTATCTCCTTCTCATCACCTGCTTTTACAGGTTCCAAAAAGGCTTTCTCAACCATGGAATTGGTACCTGTGATCTCAATTCCCATGATATTCTTGAAGGTAAGTGCAAAAATAGGTGCCGCAACATCCTTTTCGAACCTGACCTTCATGTGCACCGTAAATTCAGTGCCCTTGATTATTGAGTTCGACCTCACTCCGTTTGAATCGGTAGCAAAGTACTCATAAATCTTAGCCGATCCGTCGCCGTACTCAAGAGTATCGGGATTTGCACCCGCATCTTCCTCGGAAGCCCATTCACTAAAGGTTTCCTTTCCGTCTTTTCTTTTTCCTTTTTTACCGGCATTTGCAGAGCCTTCGGAAATACTCTTCTTTATCTTGGAATCAGCTTTTTTGTCTGCTTTGGCGGCAGCTTCCCTGATATCATCATCATAGAGAAGATTCTCGCCTTCGCTGCTCGGAAGAGGATATTGTCCCACAAGAACCTGCTTGTAGATATCAATCATCTTCTTAGGTGTTCCCTCTCCGATGAGCACGCCTTGATTCAAAAGAACCGCTCTGTCACAATACTTACTTATACTTGAAAGATCGTGTGACACAAAGAGGATCGTCTTACCTTTTTTCTTAAATTCCTCAAACTTATGATAGCACTTTGCCTGGAAAAATACGTCTCCTACAGAAAGTGCCTCATCAACTATAAGAATCTCGGGATCGATGTTTATCGCAACGGCAAAAGCAAGTCTTACAAACATACCGCTTGAATAAGTCTTAACCGGCTGATATACATAATCTCCGATGTCCGCGAACTCAAGGATTGCGTCCATTCTCTTTTTTATCTCATCTTCGGAAAAGCCGATCATCATACCGTTTAAGTAGATGTTGTCGATTCCGTTATATTCCATGTTAAATCCGGCTCCAAGCTCCAAAAGAGCTGAAATATGGCCATTTACGTTTACCTCACCCGATGTCGGAGTAAGAACTCCAGTTATTATCTTAAGGATTGTAGACTTTCCGGAACCGTTTGTTCCGATGATACCAACAGTCTCACCCCTTTTCACCGTAAGATTTACGTTATTCAGGGCAATCTTTTCCTTAAACTTTTTCTTCTTGGCAAGGCCGAGTGAATCTTTAATCCTGTCCCCCGGCTTTTCGTAAAGCGTATATGATTTAATGAGGTTTTTTACCTCAATAGCTATATCATTCTTCATGTAAATTTCTCCATGATCTATGGATTGTTTCAAAATTATGTATCAAAGCACATCCGCAAAATGCGGCTTAAGGCGCTTAAATAAAACTGTTCCTATACAGAAGAGCATTACAACACACAGCCAGAAATACGTTGATGAATAAAAATGCTCAAAAAACCAGGTCTCTCCGTAGATTGAACTTCTATATCCTTCCACGATATATGCCATAGGATTAAGCTTAACAAAGATTTTTATCAGATCCTCATACATTCTTATTTGCTCTATCGGCATATGCTGATCAACAAACTTTTTTCTTAAAGGATCAAGAATATTGCTGTATAAATCCCAAAGAATAGGTGTATACCACTGCAGAAGCTGAATTATAATACTTATGATCTGAAGGAGGTCTCTAAAAAAGACAACAAGCGCGCAGGTTGCGTAACTGATTGACAACACCAGTATAAATTCACATCCGATGTAATAAATGAGCTGGATCCAATAAATACTCGGCTCATATCCCATAATCCATGCCATTGCAAGGAGCACACCCAAAAAGAATATATGAATAAACATTGCAGCAATTATTTTGATAATAGGAAGAATGCTTATTTTAAAAAGAACTTTTTTTACAAGATAGTTATATTCAAGAAGTGCTGTTGTTCCGTTATTAAGCGCTTCTACAAAAAAGAACCACGGAACAAGACCTGCTGTGAGGAAAAGCAAATGAGGAACTTTCCTTCCGTCAGGAAGAATATGATCGCCTGCTGGAAAGAGTTTACCAAAAATAATACTGTACAGAATAACCGTAACAACCGGCTGAATGGCGGCCCATACAGCTCCCATAGCCGATCCCGCATACCTTTTTTTGAAATCATTTACGGAAAGTCTTGCAATAAGTTTTCTGCTGTTCCAAAGTTCAACAGGAAGAACCGTAAGTTTGTCATACCAAAAATAGACCAAAATACATCCGACACCTAACAAAATACATCCGCATATTTTTTTAAGCATCTCTGTTTGTTGGTCTGCAAGAGGATTACTATGCAAAACAATTATCAGCGCAACTACAAACGCCAATACATAGAAAACGCCCAAGAATTTTTTCTTGGGGGGTTTTCCGATTTTCATTCTTTTGTTCAAAACTCCTTAATTCCTCCCCATTTTTTGTCCTTATCGGAAAGGTTGAGTTCTACACCATCTATAAGCGGCCATTCTACTCCAATATCGGGGTCGTTCCACTTAAGTCCGCCCTCATCATTGGGATGATAGAAATCAGAGCATTTATAAGCAAATTCGGCATACTCGGAAAGAACATAGAATCCATGCGCAAATCCCTTTGGAATAAAGAACTGCTTCTTGTTCTCGGCAGATAAAACAACCCCGAACCACTTTCCAAATGTAGCAGAGTTTCTTCTAAGATCAACCGCAACATCAAATACTTCTCCGTTAATGCAACGAACAAGCTTATCCTGAGGATAATTCTTCTGGAAGTGAAGGCCTCTTAAAACGCCCTGTTTACTTGCAGACTGATTGTCCTGAACGAATTCAACATCAATACCGGCTTCAACAAAATCATTTTTGTTATAAGTCTCAACAAAATAGCCTCTGGCATCTCCGAATACAGTGGGAGTTATAACCTTAAGCCCCTCTATTTCACATGTTTCAACGCTAATCTTACCCATTTCTTGTCTCCAATTTAGTTAGAGCCCACAACTGCTGCGGGTTCTATGTAATCATTATATTCTTCATCATCTGTAATATCAGTAGACGCTTCAGAAGCAGCAGTGCCCGCCTCGTCCTTTTTTGTAACCACTACCGAAGGTATTTCCTCATTTG
>Ga0247609_10002013_pt1 | contig 22471 bp, 17 predicted proteins | sample 172DNAGHGlowgp2_FD_193487 | JGI IMG/M metagenome (GOLD analysis project Ga0247609, IMG submission 193487) | Sheep rumen microbial communities from Palmerston North, Manawatu-Wanganui, New Zealand - 1728 DNA GHGlow gp2 | ecosystem: Host-associated > Mammals > Digestive system > Stomach > Rumen ...
GGACTTTTCAAACCTATCCTGGTTTTTAGTTCTTGAAATATTTATATTTATGGGAGCAGAATCAATCATTGCAAAAGATTTTACAGATTCTGTTTCTAAAATTGCAGTAACCATTCTTATTTTATTTTACTGCGGATTTATGATTACCTTTATTACAAGAATGACAGCTATAAAAGATAATGCAACAATTTTCCTTTATCTTTATTTTATTCTTGTATTTATGACAGACTCCGGAGCCTGGTTCTTTGGAGTTTTGTTTGGAAAATCAACAAGAGGATTCTTTAAAGCAAGTCCAAATAAAAGTATCGTAGGATTTTTTGGTGGAATTATAACTGCTATAGCCTGCGGTATTCTTTTTAAGCTTATATTCCCGACAATTTTCTTTGGTTCAATCTGGAAGATTGTTCTTTTAAGCTTTGCAACAGCACTTGCAGCAATAATCGGAGATTTAATAGAATCAGTTTTCAAGCGCTCTTTAGGAGTTAAAGACAGTGGAACAATTATTCCGGGTCGCGGAGGTCTTCTTGACTGTCTTGATTCTTTAATTTTGGGTGCTCCGATTTATTATATTGGAGTACATTTCCTTTATCTTATTGCAAAATCATGAAAAAAGTTTTAGTTCTTGGTTCCACAGGCTCAATTGGAACAAATACCTTAAATATAATTAAATACATGCCGGAAGATTTTACTCTTTGCGGCCTTCAGGCTCATACAAATAAAGAAAGGCTTTTAGACATTGCAAATAAAGCTAAATGTCCTTACCTTTTAACAAGCGAAGATAATTCTCCACAAGCATTTCAAAAGCTCATTGACGAATCTAAGCCTGATATTGTTGTAAACGGCATTTCGGGAGCAGCAGGTCTTCTTCCTTCAAAAATCGTTCTTGAAAACGGATTATCTTTAGCCCTTGCAAACAAAGAAACAATTGTTATGGCTGGTGATTTAATTAAAGAACTAGCCTACGATAAAGGTGCAAAAATTATTCCTGTTGATTCTGAACATTCTGCAATTTTCTGCCTGACAGAAAAAATCGGAAAAGAAAATATTTCTAAAATAATTATTACTGCAAGCGGCGGCCCATTCAGAACTTTAACAAAAGCCCAGCTTGAACAGGTAACAGTTGAACAGGCTTTAAATCATCCAACCTGGCAGATGGGAAAAAAGATTACTGTTGATTCTGCAACTCTTGCAAATAAAGGTCTTGAAGTTATAGAAGCTGCTAAGCTTTTTGATGTTACAGCAGATAAAATAGAAGTTGTTGTTCATCCTCAAAGTCTTATTCATTCGCTGGTAAGAACAAATGACGGTATGCTTTATGCCCAGATTTCTGAACCTGATATGAAGCATCCTATTTTGAACGCTCTTACATGGCCACAAAATAAAGAAAACTATCTTGAACCTTTTGATTTGTTTGATAAGACAATGACTTTCTTTAAGCCTCGCCTTCAGGATTTTCCAATGCTTTCTTATGCATTTGAATGCGTTAAGTTTGGCAAGGCCTATCCAATTGCTTTTAATGCGGCTAACGAAGTTGCTGTAAACGCCTTCCTCCAGGAAAAGATTTCTTTCCAGGCAATTTCAAGAGTTGTTCGTTCTGTATTAGACAAAAACTGGAATCACAAAATCAAAAACTTTGATGATGTTTTTGCAGCAGACGAAGAAGCCAGAAAATATACTGCGGAGCTTATATGAAATGGCTTTATGGAATTCTCTGTCTCTTCTTTTTAATTTTATTTCATGAATTCGGACACTTTCTTGCCGCCAAACTTTTTGGTGTAAAAGTTGAATCCTTTTCTGTAGGCTTTGGCCCTATTCTTCTTCATAGAACAATTAAAGGCACAGATTACAGACTTTCGCTTATTCCTCTTGGCGGCTACTGCGGAATGAAAGGTGAAAATGATTTTCGCGAAGCAATGGAACAAAACCTTAAAGAAGTAAAGGGAGAGCCGGATTCTCTTTATGGCGTTCATCCAATGAAAAGAGCCGCGATTGGTTTTGCAGGTCCTTTCTTTAATTTTATTTTTGCAATTTTTTGTTTTTCTTTAATAAATGGAATCGGCTACAATTACTACACTTACTCAAATAAAATCATTCTTGCAGATGAACTTTATGAAAACACTTGCACTGCAGCAAGGGATGCTGGCCTTCTTACCGGAGACCAAATCATCAGAATTAATGGAAAAGAGATTTTAGATTTTAGTCAGATTATAGAAGAAGTATCCGTACATCCAGCAGAAAATATTAATGTTACAGTTTTGCGTAACAATAAAGAACTTTCCTTTGTTGTTCATACACAGATGGACAAAGAAAGTGGAACAGGAAAAATTGGAGTTGCCGCAGATACAGAAAGCCTTCTTATGCAAAGTACTCCCGACTACAATTTTTTTGAAGCTATAGGCCACGGCTTTTTAGATACCTTTGAATATATTGGTCTTACTTTTAAAAGTATCGCTATATTGTTTAAAGGTGTAGATCTTAAAAATGCAATAGGTGGTCCGGCACGAATTACAGAAATGCTTGGTTCAACTGCAGAGGAAGGATTTTCTGAAAGTTTTAAGGTTGGATTTATAAGCCTTTCGCAGCTTATGGCAGTAATCAGCATTTCTCTTTTTATAATGAATCTTCTTCCTATTCCAGTTCTCGACGGTGGATTGATTTTAGTTGCAATTATTGAAACAATAAGCCGCAAAAAAGTCCCGCCAAAAGTTCAGTATCGCATACAGTTTATCGGTTTTGCATTTATTGCAATTTTGTTTATAATAGGATTAATCAGTGATATCACTTATTTTATTTCCGGAGCTAAATTAAAATGAAAAAGATTTTTCGATACGTTTTAAAATATTTGATTTTTTGCGCAGCTTCAGCCCTTGCTTTTGCAGAAGCACATATTTCAACTCAATCACATCAGTCGCAGGTAACATCCGTATGTTCCGTTCCTGTTACTGCAGGAAATGATTTTGAATATTTTACCGCAGGCGATGATGGCTTTTTAATCCGCTGGAACGAAAATAACGAAGGGGAACATTATCAGATTTCGGATGTTGGAATTAAACAGATTGCAGTTTCTCCAAGCGGAAATCTTGTTGCTGTTTATGAAAGTGATGGTGGTTCTGTAAATAAGGTAAGTGTCTGGGACTGGAGAACTTTGTCCCGCAAAAAGTTCTGGCGTTATAAGGATTCTATTACATCGCTTAAATTTTCGTCAAAAGGAACTTATTTAATTGTTGGAACAGCTTCTGTAGATGGTGTTGAATTTTATAACACATCAAACTGGTCAAAGATAAATAAGATTAAAGCAAACACAGGTATTGTAAATTATATTCACACAAGCGACACAGAAAAAACTGCAGTATTCTACTCTCCTGCCGGAAATCTTTCTTACTACAATATGCAGAACGGACAGCTCAAAGAAAAGTTTACTGTAATTCAGGGCTTGAGCCAGCCACTTCTTTATAATGACAATAAATTTCTTGCCGGAATAAAAGACAATACAATTTATATTATCAATGCATATAAAGGAACTTCTGTAACTTCAATTAAATCTCAAAATCCTATTATTCTTTCTACCCACAAAGATACAAATCTTTACTATCTTGAATATGACGGTAAAAATAACTACGACCTTAAAATGCTCGAAAACATGGATGGCGGAAAAGTTTCAAATCCTAGAATTGTAAAATCCTTCAGAGGTCCTAGAGGAAATGCCGCTATAAATTACGGAATCAAAAATTACACAGAGATTCTTTTGGGCAGCAAGTCAGGTTCTGTTTATAAGGTAGATACAGATCCGTCAATTACAACTTCAAACATGACAGAAATAACTCAGAACACATACGCCAAAATTTATGATATGTGCGAAGCTCCAAGCGATTTTTACTTTCTTACTGATAAAGCAATTTTCAAATCTTCTTATGATTCTGGTGTAGTAAACAAAATGTATACAACCAACGGTCAGACTAACATTATTAATTACAATGATGACAATGTGATTTTGTGGTCTGAATCTTCCCGCTCGGCAGTTGAGCTTGTAAACCTTAGTTCAAAATCTAAAACTACACTCTTTACTCCAACAGGAAATATCCAGAATCTTCGTTTAGGAAAAGTTGGCGAAAAAAATTATCTTATTGAAATTGAAAGTAATTCTCTTATTAATCTTTATGATTTTACAAATAAAACCTTCAAAGAAGTATATTCAGGAACTGGTATTCAGGATGCAGTTTTGTGCGATAACGGAAATCTTTATATTGCAAAATCTGCTGCATATAATCCCCAGGTTCCACTTATCTGCGTAAACCTTGAAACTTATGAAACTGTACCTCTTAGTCTGAACGGAAATGTTTCTTTTGGTTTAAGTACAAACGGCCATTTAATTTATGGTATAGTTCTTCAATCTGATGATAATGTACAGACAACTTATGTTTATTCTTTCAACACTTCTACAAATAAACCTACAAACTTGTTGAAGTTCCAGGAAGAGGATGCAGAAGCCTTTACTTATCTTTACGGCTCGGTAGTTTACACTAACATTGGTAAGAACAAATTGTATTTTTATAATACTACAACAAAGAAGAATGGTTCATATAACCGTTCTGCATCTATTCCAAAGAGCGTTGCCCAAAACGGAAACCGCGTAGTTATTTTGAATGACAATGGTTCAATTTCCTGGTGCGGAACAAACAATTCAAATATTACAGCTGACTGGTATTTAACAACCGATGAACAATGGTATGAATTTTAATCAGCTTCGCTGATTAAAATTCATACCTGCGAGATTTTTGCTTGCTCGCAGAAGGCTCGCATTTTTGCTTCGCAAAAACCGCAAAAACTCGTGGTATGAGTTCTAAACCCAATCGTTTGTATTAATTCCACATCCACGCATGAGGGCTTCGGAGTAAACTCCCATGTAGCCGTCAACGGAACGGTCCCAGCTAAAATCTTTTTGCATACCTTTTAGCTGCATCTTTTTGATGTGGTCTTTTTTGTTGTAGTATGCGTATACAGCCCAGCCTACAGTGTCGTAAATTGCTCCAGGGGTTAGAGAATCAAAGAGGAAGCCTGTACCGTCTCCTGTTGCTTCGTTGTACTGTTCTACTGTATCGGCAAGACCTCCGGTTCGTCTTACAATTGGAAGAGTTCCGTAAAGCATGGAATACATCTGGTTTAATCCGCAAGGCTCATAACGAGATGGCATAAGGAAGAAGTCAGAACCGGCTTCTATAAGGTGACTGAGGCTTTCATCATAACCGATATATGCTCTGAGGTTTGGTAAGCGGGATTGAATTGCGTTAATTTCATCTTCGCACCATTTTTCGCCGCTACCAAGAATTGCAAACTGAATATTCATGTTTACACACATAGAAAAGATTGAACCGTATGTTGGCGCAAAAACTTCTGCAATACCCTTTTGTTCTGCAAGACGAGTTACAATTCCAATTAAAGGTACATCCGGATTTACAGGAAGGCCCATTCTTTTTTGGAGTTCTGCTTTACAAACTGCTTTTCCGCTTAAATCTTTGTAATCAAAATTCTTAGGTAAAAGCTTGTCTTTTTTAGGATTCCAGGTTTCCAGGTCACAGCCGTTTAATACACCGCGTACGCAGTCAGATCGAACACGCAAAAGTCCGTCAAGTCCAAAGCCGCCTTCTGTTGTTTGCATTTCTCCTGCATATGTTGGAGAAACTGTTGTAATCATATCGGCGCAGGATATTGCTGACTGTAAAAGATTTATGCTGCCGTTGCGTTCAAGACCTGCACCATGATAAAGATTCCAGTCAAGCCCAAGTGCCGGGAAAGAATCTTTTGGATACCAGCCCTGATATCCAAGATTATGAATTGTAAATACACTTGCGGTATGTGCAAAGTAACCGTTACGGCAAACATGTTTTAAAAGAACCGGTACTAAGGCACAGAACCAGTCGTGAGCGTGCATAATATCAGGATACCAGCCTAAGAAACGACACAACTGGAAAGCACCATGGCACAAAAGAGCCGAACGATAAGGATTATCATGAAAATCTGGTTCGGCTTTGGTTCCGTAAATTCCGTCGCGACCAAAGGCCTGCTCGTGGTCAATAAAATAAACAGGAACGTCTGTACCAGGTAAATCGGCATAATAAAACTTTACCCAGGTTTCTACCTGTCCTGCGGCAACTGCAACAGGTTCATCCATTGCCTTTAACTGCTTGCGGTCAATCTTATAAAAGCGAGGCATTACAATTTTTACATCATGTCCCTGCTTGCGTAAGTTGATTGCAAGGGCACTGACTGCATCGGCAAGACCACCTGTTTTTGCAAAAGGAACAGCTTCGGAAGTTACCATCAAGATTTTCATAAGATACTCCTGTGTTATTTATTATTTAGAATGTACAGCATCGTAAAATGCCTGTTTGCTGTTTAAGATTGTTGATTCTGCAACACAATATGCAATGCGGAACCAGCCTTTTCCACCAAAGGCAGAACCAGGCGCACATAAAATATTGTAATTTTTAAGATGATTTGTAAATGCAAGGTCATCATCATTCCAGCCCTGTGGAACTTTTACAAAGAGGTAAAAGGCACCTTCTGGCATAGCGTACTCAAGACCTGCATAATCCATAATCTCTATAAGTTCGTTACGGCGTTTTTCATAAAGGGAATAATCGCACTGGCAATCCCAGGTTTTTGCAATAACTTTCTGGAAGAAAGCCGGTGCATTAACATAGCCTAAAACTCTTGTTGCAAAAACTGCTGCGGCTATAAAATCTTTTGCTTCGGGACAGGCTGGATTTACACAAATATATCCTATTCTTTCTCCCGGCAGACTCAGATTTTTTGCAAAGCTTGTTACTACTACAGAATATTCATATTTTGGGAATACAGCGGCAACTTTTTTTCCATAAGTAATTGCACGGTATGGTTCATCACAAATTAAATATGGATATCGACCTGTTTTTTTACCATGCTCTTTAAGAACATTAACTACAGCAAGGATTTCTTCGTCTGAATAAATGCGGCCGCTTGGATTGTTAGGAGAGTTTATAATTATTGCAGCTGTTTTTTCGTTTAAGGCAGCTTTAATTGTGTCCGGATCAAGACCAAAGTCTGCTTTTGTAGACACTCTTACGATTTCTCCACCATGATTATGAATATAATGGTCATATTCTGTAAAATAAGGACATGGAACTATAACTTCATCGTTTGGATTTAAGAGGGCTTTTAAAGTGGAATTAAGGGCTCCGGCTGCTCCTACAGCCATGACTACGCATTCTTTTGGAACAGGAACTCCCTGCTCTTTTGCAGATTTGTCTGCCATGGCCTGTCTTGCCTGAGGATATCCTGCATTTGGCATATATCCGTGGCAATTATGGGAGGTATCCTGGGCATATTCCTTAATTGCATCTACAACGGCCTGTGGAGGATCCAGATCAGGATTTCCAAGGCTAAAATCATATACTTTATCTTCACCGTATTTTTGTTTTAACACTGCACCTTCTTCGAACATTTTTCTGATTACGCCGGCAGAAGGGCTTTCGACCAAAGACTTTATATTTTTACTAATCATAACTTCATTATAGCACAAATTATGCAAATTGTCATAAAAACATTATTTATATTAATTTATGTGTAAATTATGAAAAATGCTCCCGCGAAGAACCATGTTTTGCTCCACTAAAAGAAGAGGACGTTCCGCAAAACATGAACCTTCGCTCCGCATTTTTCATAATTTAAAATTTATTTTAATGAATAATGTTTTTATAATAAAATTTAGTTGAAAAATATATGCTACGGAGTGGAAAAGTATGTGGGGCTGCATCTGAACTTTTTGGCGCTTAGCCATAAAAGAAAGTTGAGGATTTGCATAGCAAACCGCAAACTTTCTTCAAAAAAAAGGATCAGCCCGCAGACGCACATACTTTTCCACGGGAGTAGCATATATTTTTCTAATAAAATTTTTATGAAACTAAATCGGCGAGAAAATGTTTATTGAATAGAACTTTTATTTTGACTATAATGGAGGTATACAATATGAAAAATGCTTTTAATGTGTTCAAAAAATCACTTTTTCCATTAATTTTATTTTGTTTTTTCTCTAATGGGCTTTTTGCGGGGGTTTTTAACAGCAAATTAACTGTTGATGAGCAGAAAACACTCGATAAGGGCCAGGTTCTTATAAAAAATATTGCTTATCAAAAGAATATGTGCCTGAATAAGGATTTTAATGCAGATTGTCAGGCATTAACCGAAGAAATTAAGCAGCTTAATCCTAAATATCTGGCAGAAATCATCCAGATCAAACCTTATAAAGGTAACGAAAATCTTCCAGAAGTCCTTACTCAACTTTTGTATAATGTTTCGGAATATAAAGGAATCCCATATTTTTCTGAAAGACGTCAAAAATATTTCAATCTTTATGATTCTGCTGAAATTCAAAGCGAAAAAATTATTTATCAGGATGCTTCCAAAACTACAAAAGAGCTTAATGCCCTTTTCATTATGGAACCTTTTGATAAAGTTTATGAAACAATCAGTCTTACACAAACTTTAGATTCTGTATATTATTCTTCAATAAATACAAATAAGCTTCGTTATAAAGATGAATTTGATTGTGTATGGCCTAAAAAACTTAAAATCTGTATTCTTCTTTTTAGAGACGGAGAAAACTGGGTTTTATATGGAATTGGTGGGGTAAATGCTCCTCGTATTCCATTTTTTACAGAAAGAATTGAAACTTCATTTATAAACAGAATCAAAACATTCTGCTCTTTTATATTTTCGAAATTTTAATGTGTAAGGCCGCCAGAGGCTTTTCACTGGAGGAAAAAAATGATTTGGCTTATCGGTTGTAAAGGAATGCTTGGTCAGGAAGTTGCCCGCCAGCTTGACGAAAAGAAATTTCATTGGGTTGGAACAGATAAGGAAGTAGACATTACAGATAGAGAAGCACTTTCTGCTTTTGAAAAATCTGTAGAAACTTCTTCATACCTTGATACGACCAGCAACGATAAGCATATCAAATGGATTATTAACTGTTCAGCTTATACAAATGTAGATAAAGCCGAAGAAGAAACAGAACTTGCAGATAAATTAAATAACATTGGAGCCTTGAATATTGCTAGAACTGCCCGCTCAATTGGTGCAAAGCTCATTCATATTTCTACTGATTACGTTTTTAATGGACAAGGCAGCGAGCCCTACACAGAAGATATGGAAAAGGAACCTCTTGGTGTATACGGAAGAACAAAGGCAGCCGGCGAAGAAGCAATTCAAAAAGAAATGACTCAATTCTATATTCTGCGCACTGCCTGGCTTTATGGTTTTGATGGTAAAAATTTTGTATATACCATGACAAATCTTATGAACACTCATGATCAGATTCGAGTTGTAAATGATCAGAGAGGAACTCCTACCTGTACAGTTGACCTTGCCAGCACAATCTTAAAAATCATTGAAAAATCAGACAATGCAACAGAAGCCTTTGGAAAACACAGTGCTCCTTCTTACGGTATATATCACTTTACAAATGGCGGAGAAACTACCTGGTACGATTTTGCCTGTGAAATCAATCGTCTTGGAAAAAAATATGGCCGCATAACCCAAAACTGTACAGTAAATCCATGTACAACAGCAGAATACGGCGCCAAAGTTCAACGCCCTGCCTACTCCGTCTTAAGCAAAGATAAAATCTGTAAAGAACTAAAAATCAAACTTCCAACCTGGCAATCCAGCCTCGAAAAATTTATAAAAAATCCCCGCTTTAAGATATAAAATATTATAATTCATTAAATTGAGTTGATTGTTTGAATAATAAAACTATAAATTGGTTTATAAAAAATGCGGAGCGATAATTTGCCTTTTGCGTAACGTCCTCTTTCTTAGTGGAGCAAAAGGCAAATTATTGCGGGAGCATTTTTTATCTAAAAATTTCATTTTTAATATATATCCCTTATTATTTTAATGACTAAATTCCATAAATGAATTATAATATTTTATATGAATGCAATTGAGGTTTTTGAGGACTGGCTGGACGATTACCTTAATTTTGAAAACAATCCAAAAAAAGACATTTTCTGGCTCGACACAATAGATTTCCTCTGCAAAAGATTTGATAATCCTCAAGATTTTGCCCCATGTATTCATGTAGCCGGCTCAAAAGGTAAAGGTTCTGTTTCAAGAATGATTGCCTGCATTTTACAGGAAGCCGGATATAACGTTGGTCTTTATTCCTCCCCTCATATTACCGATTTTCGTGAACGCATTTCCAAACCTGATTCTTTTTTTGACGAAAAAATTTACGAAGCTGCAGTTAAAGAAATAATGCCTAACATCGATTCAATCATCAATCTGCCGGCAGACCGCCCTATTACCTGGTTTGAACTTGTTACTTTATATGCCTTCCTCTGCTTTAGAAAAGCTAAGGTTGACTGGTCTGTTTTTGAAGTTGGCATGGGTGGACGTCTTGATGCAACAAATGTAATCAGACCAAAGCTTTGTTGTATTACCGGCATTGAACTTGAACATACAGAATTTCTTGGTGATACTCTTGAAAAAATTGCTGCCGAAAAAGCAGGAATTATAAAAAACTGTACACCTGTAGTCATTGCACGCCAGCAGACAGAAAATGTAAAAATAATTTTAAGAGAAAAGGCTTTTACCCGACACGCTCCATGTTATTTTGTTGATGAAATTATAAAAAAGGCAACCTACTGTTTTAATGAAGATGAAAAAACAATGAGCCTTAAGCTCGAAAGTGATATTTTCTCAAGACCAATTAAAACAAAGCTTAGTATGCTTGGAAAATGTCAGGTTTTGAATGCGGCTCAGGCTGCTATTTCAATCCGCAAAATCCTGCCAAATCTTGATGAAGCTATAATTGAACGGGGTCTTGCAAAGGCAAAGCTTCCTGGACGTTTTGAAATTATTGACAATGTTCCTGGTTATGTAGGAATTCCTCATTTAATTTTAGATGGTGCTCATACATTGAACAGCATTAAATTAACCCTGGAAACCTTGGGTCGCATGTATGATGACAAAAAAGTAAATCTTCTTTTTGCCTGTGCTGCAGACAAAGATATAAAAGATATTTCAAAAGAGTTCCGCTACAGGTTTAATCATGTTTATGTAACGAAGCCTGGCTCAAAAAAACAATCGGATATTAACGCAGAAATTGAAGCCTTTAAGAATGCAGGCATAGACTTTACAGCCGATGCCGACTACAAAAAAATGATTCAAAAAGCCTTTGCAGATTCCGCAGAGGCAGGCAATATTCTCCTTGTAACAGGTTCCTTCTATCTGGTTTCAGAAGTTAAAAATCTGATGATGATTTAATTTATATTATAACTCTCTGAACTCGCTTTGTAATTGAAGTAAGAACTTCGTATGAAATGGTTTTGCCCAGTTTTGCCAGATCATCAGCGGTATTTGAGGCGCCGCTTTCTTTTGGGCCAAAAATCAGGACTTTATCCCAAAGGTGGACATCTTTATTGTCTTTTCCTATGTTTACCATGCACTGGTCCATACAGATTCTTCCGCAAACAGGATAGTTTTTACCGTTTATGGTTACCTCAAGACCTGGAGAATATCTTCGCAAAAGACCGTCTGCATAGCCGATTGGTAAAACTGCAATATCGGTATCTTCATCGCATGTATAGGTTCGGCCGTATGAGATTGATTTTCCTTTGTAAAAATGTCTTATTGCAACAACCTTTGTTTCAAGAGTCAGAACAGGCTTAATATCAAAGCTTTTGCCTTTTGAAGTCAAATATTCATGAGTAATTTCATCAGGATAATATCCGTAAGTTATAATGCCTGGACGAACCATGTCAAAATGAACTTCGGGATTATTTAAAAGCGCCGCACTACTTCCGCAAGAACAGATTCCAGGATTAATTCCCTGTGCCTTTACATTTTCTACAGCTTTCTTAAACTCTTCATACTGCTGCATTGTATATTTCTGGTTATCATCAGAAAGGCTGTCAGAAACTGCAAAATGAGTACACATTCCGCCAAGCTCAAGATGTTTGGAATCTGCAATCAATTTTGCCTGCTCCCCTGCTTCTTCCGGATAACATCCAATTCTTCCCATTCCGGTATCTACGGCAAGATGAACCTTAAACTTAGTATTCAAATTATGAGTTTCGCAAAAAAGGTCAGCAGTTTTACTTAAAAGAGTTATATATTCCCTGCTGAAAACAAGCGGAGTTATCTGATATTCAAAAAGATCATTCATTTCGGGCGGTGTACAAATACTCAAAAGAAGGATATTTGTTTTAATACCCGCATTTCTAAGCTCCAGTGCCTCATCAACAGTGGCAACCGCAAGAAAATCAATTCCTTCTTCTTCTGCAATCTGCGCAGTAAGCACCGCATTGTGCCCATAGCCGTCAGCCTTAACAGCAACACAGATTTTTACATTCGTATTAACATATTTTCTTATCTGCTGTAAATTATATTTTAAGTTTTCTTTATAAATTATTGCTTTAGTACATCTGTTCATAAGACTATTTTATTTTTTATATGGGATTTTTACAAGATAATTTTATATAAAGATATAAAATTATTACTTTAAAAATTAAATATCTAATAATTGTTTATGAAAAAATCGAATTTAATAAATTTATATAAATTCTACAGGAATCGCCAGAGCAGAAACCTGGCCTTTTTGAATAGTGAGAACCTTGTCTGTATTACAGAGAATTACATTTTGTCCAATCTGCACATTTTTAAGGCGGCCTGTTATGTATAAGTTTTTAGCATCTTCGGAATTTGGAGTGGCCGTCTTTTTTATTTCTACTGGGTAAAGAGTATTGTTTTGCTCAATAAGTAAATCTATTTCAATTTTGTCTTTGTCTCTATAAAAATAAAGCGGTGCTTCTTCCCCATTATTCGCAAAAGATTTAATTATTTCACTGACAACATAAGTTTCAAAGAAAGCTCCTGCCATTGCTCCATTTTGCATAACTTCAGGATTTGTCCATCGTGTAAGAAAAGCTGCAAGTCCTGTATCCATAAAATAAAGCTTTGGAGTTTTTACTACACGTTTTTCAACATTCACAGCATAAGGTTTTAAAAGATAAACAAGACCACTCGTAACAAGTAAAGACAACCATTTCTTAGCAGTTACTTCACTTATTCCACCTTCTTTAGCCATGTCCTGATAATTAACAAGCTGACTTGTACGGGCTGCAGCAACAGTTATGAATTGCAGAAACAGTGTTTCATCTGCAACCTGTGTAAGCTTCCGAATATCACGTTCAATATAAGTTTTGAGGTAGTTTGAATAAAAATCCTTTGGAGAAACTTTTCCTTTGATTACTTCCGGATACCCGCCAAGAAAAATCTTATTCCAGGTGTCTTGTACGGAGTATTTTGCTTTGCCCATAGTTTTGTTTCTTTTCAAAATATAATCTTTTGTCGGAATAAAATTGTCATTAAAACTGTCACCCCGGATTTCTCTTGCAGAAAGAGGATACAATTGAACAATACCAATACGGCCAGAAAGACTTTCCGTTGCTTTTTCCATTAGTGAAAACTGTTGACTTCCCGTAAGATAAAACATTCCGCTATGACGGTTTTTATCTATTTCGATTTTTAGATAACGGAATAAATCAGAAACATACTGAACTTCATCAAACATATAAGGGAAAGGATGAAGTTCTATGAATGTTTTTAGATCATTTTTAGCAGAAGCTTCTTCCAATGGATCATCAAAGGTAATATATGGAATCTTGCGGGCATCTGTAATTTTTTGTAATAGTGTTGTTTTTCCTGTCTGTCTGGCGCCTGTTACCAATATTGACGGATAAGAATCTGCAAGTCTTTTTATTGTTTCTTCTGCATGGCGATAAATAAAATCCATTTTATTGACCTTATAACATGGGATAATCCAAAGTGTAATTATATTTTATCCCATTTTGCTTAATTGTCAATATGAAAAGTGAAATGCCTATAAAGATTACTTTTTAACTTCTTTCCTTGTATTCTTAGTCGATAATTTCAGAAGAAATTATATTGTTGTTTTTTTGATCCTACAAATTGCTATTTGTGGGATATATTATATTTACTAATAAAACTCTTTTATTTTATTTTTTATTATTTTACACAGATCATATTTGATAACGTACCATCTTCTGTATTGAGTAAGAAGTTACGTCCATAAAAATCAATTACTCTACATTCATTATTAATAAGACTAACTCCTACATATATTGAATCCTGCATAATTCCAGCATCTTTTTTACTTGGTTTCTTTATATTCCAAATCAACTCACCATTTAATGAATAACAAGCTACATTATTTTTTCCCTGAAATTCATCAATATCATATACAATAATGATTCTGTCTTTTAGTAAAACATACTCTTTGTTTTGTTCAATTTTATATGGCAAAGATATAATCACATCATTTATAGTAATTTTTTTTCCATCTATACTAATCATTTTAATAACCTCGCATTTGTAAATACTCCTACCTGATCTAAATTCACATATGTATCATATTGAATTCCTCCTCCATTAAATCCAAATAATGAATTTGCTATACCTTCTCTTACATAAACACCTTTTTGTAATTCTACATCACAAATATACTTTGGCAATGATGGTAAAGCATACTTTTTTTGAATTTGATAAGCACTTAACCCTTTTATATCTTCAGGATTCATTAAAAAAGAGCCTTTCATTCTAGATTCTATACCATCATAGACCCTAACAAATTTAGTATTATTTTTTAATTTATAGGTCTTTACTATCGTTCCTTCTTTATAAGGTGGATCATAATTTAATGATTTGTTAAACCAATGGTTTACTTTTTCAGCAGGTACACTTTTTGAAATTAAATTATTTGATGCCGATAAATTGGCAGCACCTGAAAGTGCAGAAATTAAAAATAATGTTTGATCTATTTTTTGATCGGTATTAGAGTAGTAAACTCCATATTCCGACATAGGTATTAAACGGCCAGGTTCCATTGCGGGTACAATTGAAGATGGTGTTATATCCATCCCAAACACCCAACCAAAATTTCTATATGTAAATCTTGTTACTGTTTCATCAATTTTTTGAAGCCATGATGGCCAAGGCTTGGGGCCTTCGTAAGACTTTAGGACTGTATTTTTATATGGTTCATTCCCCAACAAATTGCCATTTGTATGACCAACAACAATTATTCACTCATCAGATCTCAGGTATCCTCTTTTTTATCCTCCTTTCATATAATTATACATCCACTTAGCCTTTTTTTCATCTTAAAAAGCTGTAATAAGCAGAAATTTATCTGGAAAACAGGCTGAATCCTGCTGTTTTTATACCATTTTTAACGTTTCCCCAACAAATTGTTATTTGTGGGAACAAACAATTTGAAAAAACTTCAGATTTTATTGTCTTGAATGCTGGTTCTTCCTATACCATCTATACAATTTTTAATGACGATTAATTTAATGGCCATTATATTAATTTTCTTTTTCTTTGGAATTTTTTTTGAATAAATAATATCATCCGAAGGAGTTTTAGATAGGTATAATTTTATCAAAATCCCATTGTAAAACCCTATTATTTTATGGTATTATAGTACATTATGAAAAAAAGGAAATTGTTTATAAAATCATTATTATTTACAAGTATTTTGTGCTTTACTCTTATTTCTTGTGCTACAACTAATCAAGAAGAGTCAAAATCGGAAGTTATCAGCGGTTTTGAAGAAGAAATGCCTGCAGAAGAAGAGGTAATTATTGTTGAGCCTACTGCAGAAGAATTGTTCTTAGAAAAACTTTCTGGTATTTCTATTAAATTTACCAGCACTCCTGCAAAAATCAAAAAAGGCAAAGAATTTAAATCATCATTTGATGTTCTTGTAACAAACGAAGCCGGAGAACCTGTATCTGATTTTGCACTTTCTTTTAAATATCCTGCAGGTAAATCTGGCTCACAGCTTGTATTTGAAACTACTACAATCACAAGTAATTCTGACGGAATTGCAAGTTTTATACCTTCAAATACATCTTTTGCTGCAAATGCAAAAATCACTGCCCTGCCTTCTTATGATTCAGAATTAAATATCACAGAAGAAGAACTTGCCCCATATACAGCAGAGGCTGATTTTTTAATTGAATCTGATATTACTACCCGCGGTGCAATTATGTTTGTTTTTGAATTTACAGAAAGCGGTAAGCCTTCTAAAAACTCTTATGATATTCTTTCGGCACTCCGCAAAAAGGGTGTTTACCAGATTGGTAATGCTCCAATCAGCGATACTGAATATATTAATGCTTCAAAAGCGAAAATCTACAAAGAAAATTATGAATATGTTGGTTCAGAAATCGGTTATTTAATTGGTGGAACTGTTAAATTTGTTTGCCCGGTAGAAAAAATTGAGGACGAATACAAGGCAACTCTCTGCGCCGATATTTATGGAATTGACATGAAAACTGGCCAGGTAATTTATGAAAATAAACATGAGACATCTGCAACAGGAGCCAACTGGAATACAGCAGTTACAAACTGTAAGACTAATCTTACAAAAATTGTTGCAGATGCAATTATGTTTGGACTTTAATTTTTTAATGGAATACAGGAGGTGTAATTAATGATTTACACAGATACTAGAGACAGCAGCGCACAGGTTGATTTTAAAACTGCTGTAATGAGTGGAATGAACCAGAAAACAGGCGGACTTTACATTCCTACAAGTTTTCCAAAAATAGATTCTTCTTTGCTTAATAAAGATCCGGCTCCTTCTTTTAGAGATATTGCTTTTAATATGGCTAAGCCTTATGTAGAAGGTGAAATCCCGGATGTTGACCTTGCTGCAATTATTCAGGATGCTTATCCATTCTCGCCAAAGGTTGCCCCTCTTGATAATACTTCTTACATTCTTGAACTTTTCCACGGACCAACCTGCGCCTTTAAAGATTTTGGAGCCCGCTTTATGGCCCGAACAATGTCATATTTTAACAGAAACGAAGATTCACCTTTACATATTCTTGTTGCAACTTCCGGAGATACAGGATCTGCAGTAGGAAGTGCCTTTCACGGAGTTCCTGGCCTTGACGTAACAATCCTCTACCCTGATGGAAAAATAAGTCCTCTCCAGGAAAAACAGCTTTCTACTTTTACAGGAAACGTTCGTGCCCTTAAAGTAAAGGGAACTTTTGATGACTGTCAGAAGCTTGTAAAAACTGCCTTTACCGATGACCAGCTTCGCGGTAAACTCAGACTTTCTTCTGCTAACTCAATTAACATTGCACGTCTTTTGCCACAGAGCTTCTACTATATGTATGCAGCACTTATTGTACGTAATCGTGCAGCCCTTCAAAATAAAATTACAGATCCTGCAATTATCATGGTTGTTCCTAGCGGAAACTTTGGTAACCTTACATCAGGTCTTATTGCCCGCGAAATGGGTGGACCTATTGAAGGCTTTGTTGCTGCAACTAACACAAACAAGACAATTCCAGACTGGATTGCAACCGGTGATTATAACGCACGTCCATCTGTAGAAACATACGCTAACGCTATGGACGTTGGTGCACCAAGTAACTACGAACGCATTAAGGCCATGTATTCTCTTGACCAGGTACGCAAGCTCTTTGGTTCTTACTGGCTTGATAATGATGGAATTATGAAGGCTATTGAAGACTGCCACCGCATGACTGGTTATATCATTGATCCACACGGAGCAATTGGTTATAAAGCCTGGAAGGATATTTATAACGGTGGTATGGAAAAGCTTATTGCAGGAGAAAAGCCAGACTTTAACCTTCCTGGTCTTACACCAAATATTCCTGATTGGGCAAATAAAGTTACAGACAAAAAGGCTGTTGGTGTTATTCTTGAAACTGCAAGTCCTGCAAAGTTTGGTTCAATTGTTACACAGGCAATTGGCCGCGAACCTCCAATGCCGGATCGCCTTGAAGAAGTTCTTAGACTTCCTGATAATGCAATTCCTATGGAAAATGATTACGAGAAGTTTAAAGATTGGTTGATTGGTAATCTGGAATAGCTTTTAGCTAAAAGCTATTAGCTTGTAGCAAATCTCGGGGTCTTAGGGGCAGCGCCCCTAGGCGAAGGGGTAGTACGTTCGCTTTGCTCACTACCGAGTTTACTTCGTAAACTCGCTCCAAATAAAAAAAACATCGCGTTTTTTTATTTGAAGCGAGGGGAAGGCTTTCCCCTCATGTAAACTATTTCACTGCTTCAAAAATGATATCTGCAAGGAAGATAACTGCAAGTACCCATGTAACAACAGGGATATCTTTTACCTTCTTACCTGCACACTTAGCAATTACATAAGCAATAATACCGAACATGATACCCTTAGAAATTGAGTATGCAAATGGCATTGTCATGATTGTAATGAATGCAGGAATACCTTCTGTTGGATCATCAAACTTGATGTCTACAACTGACTTCATCATAAGATAGCCTACGAAAATTAAGGCTGGAGCTGTGGCAGCTGAAGGAATGAGGAAGAAGAGTGGACTCAAGAAGAGAGAGAGAAGGAACAAAATACCTGTTACAACGCTGGCAAGACCTGTGCGGGCACCTGCTGCAACACCTGATGAAGATTCAACGAATGATGTTACTGTTGAAGTACCAAGAGCAGCACCTGCTACTGTACCGATAGCGTCTGAAAGAAGAGCTCCCTTTACGTTCAAAACTTCACCATTTTCATCTTTGAGGTTACCCTGCTCTGCTACACCAAGAAGAGTTCCGATTGTATCAAACAAATCTGTAAACAAGAATGTAAAGAAGATTACAAAGAACTGTCCAAGAACAGCAAATGAGAATTTACCTGAAACAGAATCAATTACTATTCCCTTAAAATCAAAAGCAAAAAGATATGGTTTTGATGGTAAAGAGAATGGTTTGAAGTTTTCTGGAATTGTTGTTACTCCGAATGGAATACCAATGATAGTTGTAATAACAATACCAAGAAGAATTGCACCTGGAACATTAAGTGTATATAAAACAATTGTAATTATAAGACCAAGAATTGCAACAATAGCAGTTGCATGCTGCATGTTGAAGTTTACAAAGCCGATTGTTGTACCTGTATCTGTAGAACAGATTCCTGCATTTACAAGACCAATGATTGCAATAAATAAACCGATACCTACTGCAACAGCTTTCTTGAGGCCTTCCGGTATAGAGCGGATAATTGCTTCTCGTACACCGCAAAGAGAAAGAATAACAAACAAAAGACCTTCAATAAATACAGCAGTAAGAGCAAGCTGCCATGAACAGCCCATTCCAAGAACTACTGTGTAAGTAAAGAATGCGTTAAGACCAAGGCCCGGTGCCAGAGCAACTGGAAGATTTGCAACAAATGCCATAACTAATGTTGCAAGTGCAGCGGCAATAGCAGTTGCGGTAAATACTGGACCCCATTCCATTCCAGAACCAGAAAGGATGCTTGGGTTTACAGCCAGAATGTAAGCCATTGCAAGGAAGGTTGTAACACCACCAATAATTTCTTTGCTGATGGTTGTCTGTCTTTCCTGCAGCTTAAATAACTTTTCCATATGTTTCCTCCTACTTTATGGATACTTCTATTATAGTACCAAGTAAGAAAAATATAAAGTTATAAATGCTATTTCTTTTGTTTTTACTTTTCATCCGGGATTTTTGGAAGTTTTACAGTGAAAATCGGCTTCGGATCGGGTTTGCGGCGGGAGTTGGCTTCTTTGATAATCTGGAATAAATCATCTAAGGTTTGTTTATCGGTGAGTTTGGTAAGATATGCCTCTTCGTTTAATATGAGAACACTCTTATCCTGATTGTACAAAAGCTTTTGATTTTGAATCTGGAATGCAGGTTGAGTATTGCGGACCTTTTTACTGCGGCCGTTTACGCTTGAATAATTTTTTCCTTCGGCAAAAAGATGTTTTGGAACAAGAAAGTTATCGTTCTGATATTTGAAAGTAACAAGTGAACTTTCGTAATCCATATCGGTTTGCCAGTAACGGACATCATAAAACTTATCTTTTAGCAAAATTAAAAGTCCTATGTTTTCATCCATGGGCTGACTGTTTAAGACAAAACCATCAGAATGCTGATATCCGCGGTAAAGGGTGATATCCTTATTTAATTCATCATCAATCTGGTCATATTTTGTATACATATTAAGATAAATTTTATCATCAATAATCGCAAAGCTAGTTGTATTTGAGTAATGCTTTGAATAAGTTACTTTAAGCTGATAAGCATCTGTAATATCATCAATTTGTTTTAATTCAAAGGGAATTATTTCGGGATTTTTGTGTGTGGCAGAGTTTAAGGTGCGGGCTTCTTTTTGAGAATAGGAGGCCGGTTCTGCTGCCCGATCGTAATACCAGTCATAATATTCTTTTAAGACAATCACGAATTGAGGATTTTCATCGTCTGCGGCATTTTCAAAGAAAACAAATCTGTCCTTGCCTTCCCAAATTCCTTTTAAATTTTCAGGTATATCAAGGGAAAACACTGGAAAGATTAATGCAAATAACAGAACGACTAAAAATCCTTTTTTCATGTATATAGATTATCGGAGGATTTTAGTTTATACTTTATGTATGACATATCTTGCAAAACTTGGTGAACTTACATTAAAAGGTTCTAATATACAGGAATTTGAAAATCTTTTACGACATAATGTTTCTAAATGTCTTGAAGGTACAGGCTGCAGAACAATTCTTCGTGCCGGTAGACTTTATATTGAATGCGATGATGATAAAGCAGATGAGCTTGGTCCAAAAATTGAGTTCATGCTTAATCATATAATCGGAATTACAGGCTGGGCAAAGTGCCAAGTTTGCGAAAAAGAACTTGAAGCAATAAGTAAAACAGCTTTTGAAGTAGCAAAAAAACAGGCCGATAAAGGGGCCAAAACTTTTAAGATTGATTCCCGCCGTTCTGACAAGGGATTTCCTTTGAACTCCTATGAACTTTCCTGCGAAGTTGCCGGGCCTATTGAAAGCCTTATGAAGGTTGATGTTCATAATCCTGATTGTATCATTTATATAGAAGTACGCGAAAAGGTATTTATCTATTGTGATAATGAAAAAGGATGCAGAGGCCTGCCAGTTGGTTCAAGCGGAAAAGGTCTTCTTTTACTTTCAGGAGGTCTTGACTCACCTGTTGCTGGTTACAGAATGCTCAGACGTGGAATGAAAATTGAATGCTGTTATTTTCACTCATATCCTTATACATCGGAAGAAGCAAAACAAAAGGTTGTTACTCTTGCACAAAAGCTTGCTTATTACGGAATACAAACATATTTGAATATTATTCCTTTTACAGATGTACAGATGCGCATAAAAGAAAAAGCTCCCGAAGCGTGGTCAACTCTGATTCTTCGCGTTTGTATGATGAAGGTTGCAAATATGCTGGCAAAACGCTGTAATGCAAAATGTATTATTACAGGAGAAAGCGTTGGTCAGGTTGCAAGCCAAACAATTGAAAACATGACTGTTACAGAAAGCTTTTCTGAATTTCCTATGATGAGGCCTTGCTGTGGTCTTGATAAAGAAGAAATAATAAGAACTGCAGAAGAGATTGACACATACGAAACTTCAATTTTACCTTACGAAGACTGCTGCGTTTTATTCAGTCCGCGTCATCCTGTTTTAAGAGGAAAGGTTGAAGATGCCCGGGCAATTTATGAAGGGCTTGAAGTTGATGATTTAATTAAAAAAGCATATGAAGAAAGAGAAATTGTAAAGCTTACATTTGGGGAAAAGCCGGAGTGGAAATGTAAAAATGAAGAAGAATGACAAAGAATTAATATATGACCTTCTCAAAAAGGCAGATGCGCATATTACAGGATTTGTAAGTGAAGCATTTAAACAGGATGTTAACTTTGAAGATGATGTTGCGATTATAAAGGCCACATCTTCCGTTACTGCGCTCCCTGAGCCCGTCGAAGGGGGCAAAGAGGTCGCAGGAGTCGATACATCCGGTCTTACATTAACTGAACTTTATACAAAAATTGCCCGCTGTACTAAATGTCCGCTTGCACGAACACGTAATAATGTTGTTCCAGGTGAAGGTGTTGAAAATCCTGATGTTCTTGTAATTGGAGAAGGTCCTGGTTATGACGAGGATATGTCCGGCCGCCCCTTTGTTGGAAAAGCCGGAGTTCTTCTTGATAAAATGCTTGCTGCAATTGGTCTTGACCGAACGAAGAACTGCTATATTGCAAATGTTGTAAAATGTCGTCCTCCACAGAACCGCGATCCTTTACCGGATGAACAGGCAACCTGTAATGCCTTCCTCCAGGCTCAGATTCACATCTTAAAACCAAAAATGATTTTATGTATGGGACGTATTGCAGGACACAAAATGCTTGAAAGTCAGGAATCTTTGAATAAACTGCGGGGACAGTTTTTTGAATATAATGGCATTCCACTTATGGTAACTTATCATCCAAGTGCCTTATTAAGAGACGAAAGCCTTAAGGCTCCGGCCTGGCAGGATTTAAAATTATTCAGGAGTAAATTGTCCGAACTTAAAAACTCAT
>Ga0247609_10002014_pt1 | contig 22468 bp, 18 predicted proteins | sample 172DNAGHGlowgp2_FD_193487 | JGI IMG/M metagenome (GOLD analysis project Ga0247609, IMG submission 193487) | Sheep rumen microbial communities from Palmerston North, Manawatu-Wanganui, New Zealand - 1728 DNA GHGlow gp2 | ecosystem: Host-associated > Mammals > Digestive system > Stomach > Rumen ...
AGTCGCCGCTGCATCTGTTAGAGGCTTCCACATCGATGCGTTCCTTCACGGGATTGGCTTTTTCCAGTTCCCAGTCATGGTCACTGGCCAGCCTACGGATAAACTCTTCACAGTCCACATTGAGAATTTCTGGACTACAAAACGAGTAATACCTGACATACTGATAGTCATCCCCCACTTTCTCGATACCGAAATTGGTATGCTCAGCTATCATGTCCCTTGTTGCCCAGGGAAAGTCAGCCTTCATCTGCTCGAACGCCTTGTCGATATAGGCATTCAAGTCATAGCCGTATGGAAACTTCTCGCTCATAACATTTTGGTTTATAGTTTTACACCGCTGCAAATTTAGGTAAAAATTGCAAGAAAAGCAAGAAGAATGTGAAATAATGCATCTTTTTTCATTTCTATTTCGTATCTTTGCAGACAATATGCAGATACTTCTGGCTTCAGCAAAGATTATGAACGACCGCTCGGCGACGAAAGGAGACGCTTGCCAGAGCAAGAAGGTAAACGTCCTTCCCGACTTTACCCTGTCCACTCCTGCATTCCATAAAGAGGCAGATTCGTTTGCAAGGGATATGGCCCAGTACTCTACTGAGACGATAGCAGAAATGCTTGGCTGCAGCCATCAGATAGCAGCACAGAACCGTTTACGTTTTATGCGGTTCTTTGAAGAAATGGAAACATTGCCTGCCATCCTTGCTTATCACGGACAGGCCTATAAGCACCTGAAGGCAGAGACCCTGAAAGCCGATGACCTGAAGTTTGCCCAGCAGAAGCTATGGATCACCTCGTTCCTCTATGGCCTGCTTCGCCCACTGGACGGAATACTCCCCTATCGGATGGAGGGACATGTTGAACTGCCAAGCGGCGAGAATCGAAATATGTTCGGATTCTGGAAGAGCCGGCTGACCGACATGCTGATAGACGCTGTCAAGGCCGATGACGGCATCTTGATACACCTCGCGACGGAAGAATACCAGCATCTGTTCGACTGGCAGCGCATCCGCAGGGAAGTACGCATCATCCAGCCCCTGTTCTATGTCCGTAAGGGGAATGACCTGAAGATGCAGGCCGTTTGGGCAAAGACATGCAGGGGTGCCATGACCCGCTTCATCATCGAGAACCGCATCACCATCCCAGAGCACCTGAACACGTTCAACTACGAAGGCTTCACATACAATCCTGCCCTTGGAGAGCCTGACTATCCGCATTTCATCAAATGAACAACCTGAAGAAAAAGGCCACGCTGTCGATATCTTGTAATTTTTAGTTATCTTTGCAGCGCAGATTGCTGAACAGATGATGTTACTCTTAAGAGCGAAAAGAGTGAATTTGCGGAAGACCTTACGATGGATTGACGGAATAAAATTTACAAAATTCTATTTTCTGAAATTCGGTTGTACGGTTTTATTCGTAAAACACTGCATGCCAGTGTTCTATGGATAGTGCGTCGGCAAGTAATGAAAAAGCCGCCGATAGTCACGATGGATTATCAGCGGCAAATGTAAAGAGAAACAATCACTTGACTGCGACGAACACTTGCAGACCTCAGCGAAGAGATTGTATCAGACGCACTTTCCTGCGATTGTCTGATGGCCTTACGGCGAAGTGGAGCCAGTAGCCGCCCTTGGGCGAACGCTCTAACAGGAGTTCGTCAAAATCCTCGCGACTATCATCGCTGATGTCGAGAAGGATGACGGCATAGCGGAGGGCTTGCTCCATGCCAGCCACGCGGATGTCTGCGGCACAGCCAGTCAGATGATTTGAGCCTTTCGCACCGCCAACGGCCTTGTTCACTGCCTCTGAGCGGTAGCCGCTGTTGATGATGATGGGGTCATCAGAGTTCACCTCGCCCTTTGGAGAGGAGTTAGGGGTGAGGCTTCCATAGCGATGGTTCCACTCGTCGCGCAGCATCTCCAACCAGCCGCAGAGGCGCTTCAAGTTCTCGATATGTACGTGCGAAGGGATGTTTCCATCCGCTGTCTTCGCACTCGTCTTGCACATCTCAGCGAGCGTAAAGTGCTCGCTGAGTTTTGCTTGTTTGTTGATTGTTACTTCTTGCATAATCTACTTGGTATTACAAAAAAATACATGACGAAACGGGAAAACGGGAGAACGGCAGTTCAGAGGAGGGGATGCCTCCCCTGAACGCCATTGCTATAGCATCACTGTTCCCGTCTTGCGATACATTGATTTCACTTTGCCATTGTCCTTATATTCGCCCGTCTTCACGGCCAAATGATCGGCTATCAGCGTACGGGCACGGCCACGTGCAGAGGATTCACCTTCGAGTCCGAAACAGCGCATGATGTCATCGGCTGTAAACTCCTCTGGCAGACGGTTGAAGGCTTCGATGGTCTTCTGCTGACGGCGACTGTTGGCCGACACATCGCGCTTCTGGTCATCGAAATACTTCTCGGCCATGGCTCCGAAGTAATGGCGCTGGCAAGCGTATTGGATGTTCACAAGCAGCTCCGTGAGTCGCCAATCCACATCGTCGGTCTCGAACTCACCACACCAGTAGTTTCCCTCCTGATGAATCTGTTGCCAATGACGCATCACGATAAACGGAGCAGCGAAGTTCAGCCCGTGATAGGCACAACGCTTCAGCAGCATCTCGTCGGCCTTGGAGTTGTTCTCCTTGGCATCCATCATGCGGCGAGCCGTCCAGTCGTAGAGTTCATCCACTATCTTATCCAAAGACAGGATGCCCTTCATGCGATCCAGCTTGAAAGCCCACTCTTTCAGGCGTCCGTCACTCTCGAAATCAACGGTGCGCTCACGCTCCATCATCTCGAAATTCGTTGAGGGCAGAGGAATACACGTCAGACGAGTGGCGAGACCAGAACCGAAGTTCTGCTCATTCACCTTCTTCTTCAGTGCGATGGGCGTGCCTGTGTAGATATAGTTCCAGGTGACGAAGAAGTTCTGAACCACGCTGTCGAGATTCGAGTATGCCTGACCGTCCTCTTCGTTGTGGAAAGCTTTCAGTTCCAACGACTGCTTGTCAATCCAAGAGCCACCCTTCTGAACGGTCAGCGTGTTATCCAATTCCGTATCAAACGTCAGCATGTGCAACTGCATTTCCTCGCCATCCACCACCTCAACGGCATTCACCATGTCCTGGATGAACTGTGCATTAGAGGTTCGAGCCGGATGCACGCGGAAGAGTGCCTTGGGCTTCTGTGGTTTCTCTTTGTTCGCCCCCTTGGTCTTCATCTCCTCCTTGTAGCGGTTGATGGCTGCGATACCAGCCTTGTCTGCTGCCACCATAGGAGCTGCCAACAGTTTGAACAGTCGCGTAGCGAATGACTTTCCAGATGCAGGGTCGCCAATAATCAGCGTCGAATTATTCAGCCTTCGCAATTCCTCTGGGCGATGATAGAACCTGTACGTGCAGCGAGTCATGAGCGTCATCAGCAATCCGCCTGCTACATACAGAGCAGCCGTAAACTGATTCTTCTTCAAGCCCTTGCAGATGTCGCGCAGCAAAGGGAAATCCTCAAACAGACCTTCAATCTGAGCGCCCCATTCCCAAAGCCAGCGCTCGATGTCGCTGTCCGTCACCGATGCCGCCGACGCTTGCGTGCCCTGCGTAATCTCGTACCACGTCTTCCCGCACGCCTCCTTGATAGCCTCCTGCATGGCCTTACTCGGTTGCTGAGAGAGATATTTCTTCTCCTTCTCTGCCATACGCTCAGCGGCACTGGCCACAGTCTGCTCCACATTCTCGTCGCGCTCGTCGATGATCTCCTGTACCCACTTCTGCGCCTTGAGCGCCTGGAGGGTCTTCTGCCTGTCGCCATCGAAGAGCACAAGCAGATCTGAGGCGAGTTTGAGGCTCTCATTATGTCTGTTGCTGTCAGCCGCGCATGGCAACTTGCCAGCGTAACGGCAATCAATGATATGCTGAACATCATACCCACGCCACGTTAACGATACTGCCTTAGCATCCACATTCCCGACAGTCTCAGACCCTGATTCAGCTTTCTTACCGGCCACAGCAGCAGTCTTAGCAGGAACACTACTATCAGCCCCTCCATCAGTAGGAAATTCATGATATAACGGCTGAGTTTTCTTCTCTCGATACTGGGGAGTGTACTCCCTGTCAAACGTTTCGTCATAATAGTCAAAAATGGTTTCGTCAATGAATAAGATATCCTCCTCCTTGGGAGTAAAAGAGTTGCGTGTGGCATCAATGCAACTGCTGTCTGGCTTATAGCCAAGAGCCTCAGCAAACATAATCTGATTGTCTGCAAGGTTACCAACCTGAGTGGTTCCTTCGAACACGATGCGGACACCACGCTTCGAACTTGTGATATGTACCAGTTTCGTGAGTGCCATCAGCTCTGCATCAGCTTTCAGTTTCTCCCACACCTCCATAGGATTCTCTACATGGTCGATGTCGAGCATCACCAGTCCGTTCAGATGACAATCTGCCAAACGACGATGACGGAAAGGAGCACCTTTAGCCGTCTCAGTGGCATCGAACTCATAGCAGCTGAAAATGAATGCCGTCAGATTATCCTTCAACTCCTGAGCAAAAGCCAGCAGTCGCTCTTCATCATTCTTGGCAAAGAACTTCTGGCGGGCACTCAGTTTGACCTTCGGTCGAGCCTGCTCACGCTCGGCAGAGTTAGAGCGAGCTCCACTCTGCTCTCGCTTAATCGCAGCCTTCTTCATGCTACGTTTCTTGGACAAAAATTTCTGGTAGTCCTCGTTCTTCATCCATCGTCCAATGCCATCGGCATCGTGTCGCTCCACCACATCGAGAATGTCTCGACGTGAATCAATCCTCCACTGGTTCGAAGTGTTCCTCACGCTTTCCCAGAACTTCTCTCGGCTGCACGAGACAGCCTGAGAGAAGTGAGTGTTTTCCTGATAACAGAATCCTTTCATGGGCTAAAGCGTTTGAAGGTCCATTATATACAGTGCATTCTCATGGCGATCGTTCGAGTCGCCCCAAGTGCGGTGCTTCCAGAAGCCTTTTACGATGTAAGGCTGATTCTGGTAGTACGTCGTATCGCGGTTCTTCGAGGCCAGCTCGCCCGTCATTTCACCATACACGATGTCGCCACCACGCTTCATCACCACACCACGGCTCTTGAAGTATTCAGAGCTGCCGTCCTGCTTCTGATACTGGCGCTCAGAGTATGCGCCCACCTCGATAATTGTCACTAATGCTTCCATACTGTCTTACTTATTTAAGGTTCTCAATTTCTACTTTCATGCCGTAGTACTCCGACACTGGCAGCTGCTCCTGAATCTCCTCCGTACACTCCAGCGTAGCCTTCACACAAACGCCGTGCTTCATGAAGAAGTCGATATACACACGTGCCCAGTGCAGAGCCGTCTTGGCATCCTCAAAGGCATCGAGGTCAAAGAGTCGCATCCATGTCGAGTCAGCATCGTCGCACCATACCGAGTACTTACCCTGACGCTGCGTACCCTTGTTGCTGAACACGCGCACCTTCAGATTCAGTACCTGCGGTACGGCCTGGAACTTCACGCCCATGACATTGATGTCCTTGAAACGGCTCTTCAACACCTCCTTGATGTCAGTCTCACCACACTCCAGAGCACAACCCATCATGCCAGCGAGATCCTTCATCAGAATCAGCTCGTCCTTCTCGCACAGGTAGCGATAGTCGCTCTTGTCGTAAGGCGAATCTTCGTACAGAGGCTCCAGTTTCTCGTCCTTAGAGGTTACCCACCACTGGTTTCCAAGGAACGTCGCGGTGGTGGCAACGCCCGAACACTTGCCGTAAACTATAATCTTGTCTTTCATCTTACTTGCCCTTCCTCTGATTAAACTTTGTCCATAATCTCCTCGATCTCCAGTACGCTCATCGCCTGCTTCAGCTCACGATGCATCACCACGTCTACCAGTCGGCGACCTAAAGTCTTCTTGGCGCTGGTGTAAAACTTGTAACGCTGCGGCGACTCCTTCAGCCAACCGTTCTCCAATTGGCAGATCACTCGTTCGTGACGGTCACGCGGCTGACGATTGTACGCCTTAAAGGTTAAACGACCCGTCTCCTCATCAATGTAGAGGACACCTTCCACTCGCTTGCCCGCGATGAGCTTAGTCATCAGTTCCAGGGCATTCAAAATCCAAATGTATTTTCGCATAACTTATCGAATTATGAGCATCGGAAAGCGAAGTTTTAGTTGAGCTCATTCGTACGTACACATTTCCTCGCTCATCCTCCGACTCAGTTATTTACTTCTTTACCTTCTTACTTTTTTACCTTTTTACCTTCTTACTTTTTTACCTTTTTACCATATCGGCGCATCATGTATTTCATGTGACCGGCAAACATCAGCGTCGGCATGTCTGCCTTTAGCATCTGAGAGATGGTCTTGAAGTGCTGAGTCGCCATGGCACTCTTGAATGCCATCTTCGTGCCCGTCATCACATACACCACCAGCGCATAAGCCATTGCCGCACGATCCAGCGGATGATAATACTCCAGCATCTTCGCCACCTTATCGCGGCTCTCCTGAGTGAGCCAAAGTTCAAGCAGCTTCACCATCATCTTCGTAGCCATCGTGGTTTCCCAGCTACCCACCGACTCCTCACCATCGGTCTTCTCAATCCAAGGAGCCAACCACTCCAACACTTTGCTAATTTCATTTTCTGTTGTCATACGAATCATATTTTATTTGTTATTATTTGCGTCCCCCATTCGACGAGAGATGTTTCTATAATAACACTGCATCGCAAGTCAGCGAAAACCTATATTAACGCTGACTCTGCCTTTTTAGTCAACAAACGAAAAAACCGCAAACAGCCTGACTATTAGCCGTTTGCGGATTAGCAAATATTTCTGAAAATAATTTTCAGTTTTTCAGCAACCGCTGATTTCGTACCGAATTAACGCTGATTCTGTATCATCTCCCTTACCTCATCCATCGACACTTCTGGGTCGAGAATACTTACCAGATAGGCAATCGTCTGATCGTTCTCTTTAGGCGCATGCGTATTCCTTAGTCTGTCTGATTCAAACTCCTGACCACGTTTCTTATCCCAGAAGTGGCCGCTCACCATCACCCACAGCGAGTGCTTGTCTGGCAGCGTCACCAGTCCCCGTTCGTTTACCAGTCTCTTAAACAATGCTGCAAGAGTATTGGCATCGCCCGTCCATATCAGTCGCTGTCGCGTCTCGCCGCCACTAAACAAGTCAACAAACACCTGCACATCTGTTTCTGCGGCAAGCCAGCCTAAAGCCATCAGACCTTGACAAAACATCCGCAGTCGAACGCTGCCGTCCACCTTGTTATTATATATGAAGGCCTTACAGATTATAGTGCCCGACTTCTTAGGTCTGCCACCACCTGTAGCCTTGGGCTTCTTCACTTCTTCCTCAACTACCTCTGCCTCCTGAACTTTCAGCTCTTCAGTAGCCGCCACTAATGTCTGAAACGTTGCCCCCGTCTGGTCACAGCCAATATTCGCCATGCCATAGACTACGATGGGCTGCTGCGCATTATCTTGCTTCTTATCATCCATACCTTACTGCTCTATTCCTTCCTGCTTCGTAATGTATTTTTGCTTAGGATGATTGGGAGAATCAGGAATCGTCCTTTCAAGAAGACCAGTATCAACAAGTTCGTTAATGAACCTTTTGATGTTCTTAAATTGATATGTAACGTTTATATGTTCCAATATCTCACGGCTACTTCTCTCAATCATACAGTACCTCAGCACCTCTTTTTGTCTATCAGTAAGTAACAGAGTAACAGAGTTAGTAACAGACCTACTATCAGAGTTAGTAACAGACCTACTGTCTAAGTTAGTGTCTAAGTTCGGCCTCTTGAACGTAATCCAGACAAACAAGCCGTCTGTACCATACTCAGGCTCTGGCAAGCCAGCCTTTTTACAGGCATCTATCATCCTTTTCACACCAGTACCCCAACTTTCCAAGAAAGCCGTCTTAAACAGTGCCTCGGCTATAATCGGGTTCTGTGGATATGAACGGTGCGGCAGTTTGATGGTCTCAAGAGTCAGTTCATTGGGCAGATGCCCTGTATTCTCAATCTCCACGCGGTCATCAAAGATGGCAATGCCAACGCTGCTACTTGGCGAATCCATCAGCCTATGGCATAGCGCGTTTGTCAAAGCCTCGCGCAATGCCTCCACAGGAACCTCCAATTCCTCCTCCCTACGCAATCCCTTAATGACACCACTCAGCGACAGATGCTTGAAGAAGAAAGACATACCAGCATCAAGCAGTTCGAAGAAATTGCCCCTCACACGCATATTGTCGATAAACGAGTCTTTTTCTGTTCCCCTAAACCTTGCCATTCTCAGCAGGAATTGCGGATAATCGATTGCACGTTTTGTAAACAGCATAGCCGCAGCATTCTTTACCTTGCCATCCTTGACCATAGCAAACTTGTCGAGCAACGCCCATGCCGTCTCTGTCGCTGCCGATGGAGGCATGCGCCCCTTTTCGATACCATATGTCACAGCACCCTTTATCCTTCCAACGTCCAAGTCCTCGAAATGCAGCATGTCTGGAGTCTGGCTCTCCCATGCAAAGCGACTGGGATTACTGCGCCTGAGCCTCTCTTCAAACATCGAGCGAGGCATCAGTTTGGTCGTACTCTCCACTTTGTAGAAAGCACGCCCATCGTAAGTGTAAGGAGCATCACCAAATTTGGCGCCATCAGCATGTATACCTATCACATAGCAGTCCTTACGTCCAGGCACTTCAATGATCTCCATTGGCAGACTGATGGCAGGCTCTATCTTCGTCATCTCATGAGCCACCTCTCTTTGTGTACTATCCGTTACGCCTTGGCCCAAAATCTCCAGATTTGGAGTAATGCCGAAGAACAGCCACCCACCATCTGTATTCAGAAAAGCGCACAGCGACTGCATGCCCTTCACCAGCTCGCCTGTGGTCTTCTTCAACTCCAGCACACGGTTCTCATCACTTTTTATGATAATCTTTATCTCATCTATTGTCATATCTTGCCTGCAAAATTACGGTTTTCTTTTCATATTTCGTTCGTCTCATCCTTTTTTTTGCTTTCCAGTTTCGATTGTTGTCCCATGCCATCAGCCCCTGGCAGATAGTTCTTAAAATCTGAATGCTTTTGGTCACATCCAACATTCGCTGTACTTCCAGCCTGAGGATAAACCTTGAATTCGTTAGTCTTCTTGTTCGCCGCCTTCTCCATCGAGTCAAGTATCTTGTCCTGCTTCTGCTCCTGCCTGTCTTGCTGTTCCTTCACTTTGGCAAACATTGTTTCGAGAACCTCGGCGGCTTTCTCGCTCCAAGATGTTCCTGATAGCAAGGTGTTTACTTGCTGGAGTGCTGCATATTGCAATTCTACAGTAGGCAGTCGAAGAATACAATCTGCTATAGTATCGAGGCGAATGTACTTTTTGCCCAGCTGCGATTTCATTTCAGAAACAGTCTGCTTGTATTCCTCCGTTTCCTTCAATTCCTCGTAGGGGATTGGAATAAGTTTTAATGATCCTTGTGGATTCAAATCAACATCGACATTGCCAAATAGTTTGCGGAATTCACAAATTTGCGTATTTACCTTATTATAATATGGGCTCTTAACAAGTAGCATCTTCATCCACTTCTTGAAATTCCGTTCTGTTAAGGAGTGTCTTGACATAGCTTCAAACACACCCAATACCAAACATGCCACAAAATCAGCGGTATCCTTAGAGCCAACTCCTTTCGTCAAGTCCCTTTGCCACTTCTCTACATACGCCTTATCTATTGGCTCTTCTGAATTGTGAATAAAGGTACACTGGTAGTACACTTCATTCAGGATGTCCAACTCGTTCATCTTTTGGAGAGTCGCATCTTTATTGTTCTTCAAATAAATGCTGTATAAGCGATGAAACTCCATATTGAGAGCATTTCCTCTCAAGAATTCTCCTAATGATTTTCTTTCCTTATATAATTGATTACGATCAGTATTCATTATTATTATTTGTCAACTAGAGTAATATTCAGACCAAGATCCAACTCGTCTGAAATCTTCTTCAATATTGCTACTTTATCCTTACTTGAAAAATTTGTAGAGACATAAAAACCTCCGTCTATCAACGTTTGTGCACGAGGATGATTAGGAAAGTCTGGTATTCTTTCACGCGATATGACGGGTGATGTGAACTCCATCCCAATAATCAGGTCTGGGAAACTATTCTTAATAACCTCTAAATACGTTATTGTTGCATTGCTGTTTTGCAGAACCCTGCCATCAGGAAATTCCACCCTGATGGTTTGCTGTTTGCTTCTCTGTTTCTTCTTAAAATCCGTTGATTCCAACTGAGTTTCTTCTTCTGTAAATGATTCAGTGTTGTTATTAAAACCACGTAGTACACCTACAAAGACACCAACCGTCTTCACATCAGCAGCATCATCCTCTGTCAATATAATTGGACTGTATTCTGGATTATATGAAAGGAGTTCAACTTTCTCATTGCACATGTTACCATACTCATCAAGTTTCTGTTCAGCATGGAACTTCTTAATGGTGTACATGCCGCCATAGTCTATATCATGCGTAATAAGCTGGGTAAGTACTATTTGATTTTCCAAATCATCACCATCGTACTTTTGGAATACACACAGGTCATTGTCATGGATGCGAGGTTCCATAGAGTTTCCTTTGGCATGTACGACAAACATATTCTCCTTTGCTTTGATGCCTGATGTGGAAACATCCACCCATCCCTCAGTCTCTACCTCTTGTTCATTGGCAAAAGCGCCACAAGCTGCTCTAACTGAATACAACGGCAGATATTGGGCATACTGGTATTTCTTGCCTACTTCGAGCTTAACGATATTCTCTTCCTCTGCTTCCTCATCGTTATTTGCAAAAGCAATAGAGAACAGTTCTTCATCGCTAAGAGAACTTTCCACAAAATCCTTGTATCGCTGGAATGAAGCATACATCTTTCCTTTTGTCGATTCGTCAGCCTCATGGATTTCAGGAATGTCCCAAATATCATCATCCATTTTCATCAAAGCTTTCAAATCCTTAACAGCATAGACATTGCGGAAGTCTGAATTATAATAGTCTCGAATCAGTGGCGACAGCTTCTTGTAGAGCATGTTGGCATAGTTCGTGGTAGACATAGGAACCATGCCTCTCTCTTCTCGCAGGAATTTCATGTAAGCCTCTTTCTGCTTCTCTTCTTCCTTTGTTAAAGTGAAGTCCATCACGTGAGCCACCTTTGGTTTCTTGACTTCTCCAGTCTCAGTATTATCAGACGATTCTACCAGGAACATCTTGATATACATACGGAAAGCGGCACTGGCTCGATGATGCTTCTCGGCATTCCATTTTGCGATATCTTCATTAGACCAAAGATCCTTTTCAATTCTCTGCAGTTCCTCTAAATTGGTAATGGTAAAAGGTGAAGGATGCTCCTGACCATCTAACATATTCTGAGCCAATGGTATCATGTTCTTGACATTACCAGCATAAGCCTTGGCAGTTTTCAAAGGAAGGCCTTGTGATACGATGAAAGAAATGAAGCGTTGCTTTACATCATCAGGCATTGACACTGGTTCCTTCTCTACCTCATCGTTAGCACTATCAGCATTGGGAATGGCCCTTGTTTCTGGCTTTGCAGATGAATCCACAATGAAAGTATTATCAGGAATCTGGCCTATGAGCCAGAAGGTAGCAAAGTTCTTGTATCCGTCATCGCTATACAGATAGATTTTGTAAGCAGTCTTTCTTGGAACAAATACATAGCGAATGATTTTGCCAAACACGTCTTTGTCGAACTGCTTGAAATATGGACGATTCTCAGTAGTGAACTTAAACAACGACTCGAAGGCTATCATACCATCATCATCGTTGCGCATCACCTTGTGGACAAAGTTGGCATAGTTGAACATATTGGCATCGCACTTGTAATGCATATAAGCAAAGCCGGCAACTGTCAACACATTCGAGGTCATAACGAAGTGAGCCACATGAGGGCATTTATCCTCAGACTCCTTGGGTTCTTTTTTAAATGCCTCTATATATTCACTGAAGCACTGCCTGAAGATATCCATGTTGTCTTCAAGCAGATAAATGTGAACTGTTCCATTTCCAGATCCTTCTTTGCGATCTGGCAATAGAATTTCGTCCTTCACAAATTCCCACTCAGAGAATATTGGACCAATGGCTTTAGTGAAGCCACGTGAGCGCATGAACTCATCAATCTTCGTCTGTTCCATATTTCGTAATATCCAGTTGTTTCAGTATAGCAATAAGAACATCAACCACGATGCTGTTGCCAGCTTCTTGGTACATCGCAGTATCTGCTACTTCTATCTTAAACCAGTCTTTGAATCCCATCAAACGCAAACACTCGCGAGGTGTCAACTTACGTATGCGTCCTTTATTGGTTACATAGTTGTCAACACCAGCACGATGCATCTTGTGCATAGATTGCAGTAAGGGACGTGCAACGTCGAGGTCTGTCTTAGTGGAAGTCCTGAAATTCTTGGTGCCTGGCGAAAGTACATACTTTTTCACCTTGTCAGACAGGAAGTATTTTTCTTCTACTTCGCTGACATCAAAGATAAACTCATCATATTCTTCTTCACCCTGAATAAGCGGATGATAGATAAAATCGCCATGCCAGTTGAATTGCTGGTTACGTTTCTGACATAGCTGTACCTCACCATTTATTTGGGTGTATCTCTTTTCTCTGTTCTTGTGCGATGTTACGAACTTCACGCCTTTCTCATTCAGGAAATAGCTGGAGTCGAAAGTGTCAAGAAGAAAATCATACATCTTGTACTCCAAAGGAATAGGCTCAGGGAAATCAAAAACTGTCTTTCTGCGGAATCCAATACAGAACAGGCGTTCTCTGTTTTGAGGTATGCCATAGTCACGGCTATTCAGTACTTTGAAATAGATATTGTAATTCAAGTCCTTTTCGAAAGTATTCTTGATCACTTCCCATGTCACGCCCTTGTTATGATTCAACATACCACGTACATTCTCAAAGATGAACACTTTGGGTTTGCATTCTTTCACTATTCTTGCAAATTCGCGAAAGAGAGTACCACGCGTATCGTCAAAACCACGCCGTTTACCAACAAGCGAGAAAGCCTGACATGGTGCACCTCCTACTAACAGGTCACACTGAAAACGATATGGTTTGGCATTCAACTTATGAACATCAGAACACCATCTGTCCTCAGTTATCTCATAGTTGGCAAAATAACTTTTCTTGCAATTTGAGTCTATATCGCTGGCGAATAAAATCTCCGTTTTCAGGTTAAGACGCTTTAGGGCATGTTCAATGGCACCTATACCACTAAACAGGCTACCTAAGCGAATTGTGCGTTCTGGATGAGAGAACTCACGCTCAGTCCATAATGGATTATCGTTGAATTTGCGTCTCATCAGAATGCTTCTTTAATCTTATCTTTAAATTTCTCATTTATCAAATCCAATGTGCGGCAGACAACAGTTAGCTGCTTAAACGTCAACTTACTGCGATCTTTCTGTGCCGCTATCTTTTTCACTATCTTAGCATCACTTTCATCACAGATACGTCCTGCTAAAATGCGTACAGTAGTCCAATTCTCATCTGTCAATTTCTGAATCCTCTTGAACATTGCAGCAGAATCTTTTTCCTTGCGAATTGTTTTCCTGCTGCTCAATGCTATAACATCATCTTGTGACATTCCTGATTCAGCGAATTTCTTTAGCATCTGTTTTGCCTCAAAAACAAGGACTTGTGACAACTGCTTATTGCTTGTCATCGCTTGAACAATCTGAAGCATGGTCTTACTTTCTATTTCGCTATAGAGATTACCGCTTAGCTTTGATAAACCATCCCAAAAAGCAACTCCATATTTTTCAACTTCCTTACGTTCCTTGTCAGTTATTTCTCTACCTGCATCCTTTCGCACCGCATCTTCGTTCTTGCTCTTAAAGTCATCCGTTATCATGCTAAAGTCAAGGCTAAGAATATATTTCTTCGTCGCATCCCAAGTCTTTGGCGATTTACAGAAGTCACGGAAGGTAGATGTTTCCGGCTTATCTGCTGTAAGGCGCTGGAACAATTGCTTCGCTAATTCGTCTATGAACTTTTTTAAATTGTCTGAAAGACCTTGGTTCTGCCAAATCTTGTATAGCGAAATATTACCATTAGTTACGTGGTAAAGCATAGCTAATGTGTAAATGGTCATCTGCGCTTTCAATTGATGAAACTCCAAGAATACAGGATTCTTTTTTTCCATATAACGGAATATCATCAAAATAGCAATAAAATCCTCAAAGAAGATGTGATCAGGAACTTTGTCTTTGAACTCTTCAATGAAAGTACGATAGCATTTCTGTGGTCCATTTATAGCTATGTCAGGATGCTGATGCCAGGACATATAGACTTTTCCAAGTTCACACTTGTCGAACTTTTTGTTTGCAGGATTCTCACTCTTAAATTTGTCTCTGTCTGGCTTTTCTTTGATGCGATTTATATCTTGATCATATTGCCCACTTACTCTTTCGTAATACCAGTGTGTGATATCACCCTTTTGTTCTGTATCAGGTGCAGCAATGCTACGCGACAATTCCTGAAGTTTCTGATTGAAGGCATTGTTTGTGCTATAATCAGAAGGATCAATCTTTGTTTGAGTATTTGAATATTGAGTTATGAGCGGATGGAAATCCTCGATGTTCTCTTCGAGGACAATTAGTTTCATCTGCACATATACTGTGCTTAGGTCTATTTCAGGATTCCACTTCTTTGCATAGAAAATACTTGCTGTAGTCTGGCCACCATTTAGAATTTGGAAATTCTCTATATACTTGATATAGCAGATTTGTTTATCGTCAGTCTCTTCTGTAAGCACTTCGTTAGCAGTGGCTGTAAGTCCATTATTATATGCAAGGAACCTGTGAGGTTTGGTTTTCAGTGTTTCTATAATACCCTTATTACATCCATTCTTTCCTTTAAAGAAACGAACGTTTGATTGCAGCAAGTCAGTGTTATAATTCTCGTAAAGGTTATAAACGAACTCACCTGGCAACATTGCGATATAGGTTTTATAAGTCTCAACAGGAGAAACCATCTCTATAAATGGAATCTTAAACTGATAATCAGGATCGTCTATTAAGTCAATATCAACAGACAGATGATCCATGCCAGAGTGTGTATTCTTGTATAGCGTATTGATATCCCACGACGCAAACTGTAAAGACTTGTCTTTAATGCGTTCCTTTGGCGTTTTCAGATTTGACCTAATAGTACCATTTGTAATGACGAAGAGTCGAACATTGGTTATATCTTCTTCATGCTCATAGATATACTTACAAATCTTATAATCATCAGAAGATGGCTCCATATCGTTGCAACGTCCTGAGATTGCTGCATTATAATAACCCTGCAACCTATTAATGGCTTGATTATATTTATCTGCAGGAACTGCTACTGGTGTATCGCCATTAAATGTCTCATAAATGGTGTAGAACAAACTAACCGTCTCACCACTTAAACTGATAGCATATCCAAATATTTCGCCCATTACATTTTGGGCATCATTACGTATCGTTGCATAGCATGAGGTTGCATCACCAAGATTAGCCTTTTCACACATCTCATCCAATACATATTGTGTGAATGATAGCTGTGGGAGGCCAACTTCTGAAAGGAGATCATTGACTTTCTCCTTCACCTCTTCCATATAATTCTTCATCGATTCTGTAATCATATTCAGGCTTGCTTTATCTTATCCATGAATGAATTATAGCTGATGACCAAATCGTCGCAGACATTCAAGTCAATAACGTAGCTGGCATCAAGCACAGCCTCCATCACCATGCTTTTGGTAATCTTGGGGAATTGCACATTGACATGATAGGCTTCCTCGTAAGTCTGCGTATAACTGGCCTTATAATTCTCTTTGTCAGCATCACTATAGCCAGTATTCAACAGCTTAGATTCAAACTCTTCCAAATATGGAGAACCCACCAACATAGAGCGAACGCTGTCTATCTGTGCAGGCAGAGTGTTTGAGCCACCATTAGCTTTTGCAAATGAATAGTAATAGAGATATACGGCATCGAAACCTGTGGTGTCAAGCTGGCGAATATTAGAAATCCTCACCAGTTTGTCCTGTTTATGGGAACTCTTTACTTCAATGCCAACGTTATGGAACTGGAAATCCTTATCCTCTGCATCTGCCCCTTTCCACGCATCAATGACCTCACCAGAAGGAATGCCTTCATTTATCAGAGCTTGGATAAACTCCAACTCTCCAAATAGGCCCACTTGCTCATCTTGGCTAAGCATCTGCTGAGGGCCACGGCTGAAAATATTTCTCCAACTGTTTACTCTCAGGCAATAGATGGATGTGTATTCCGGCTCCTTATTCAACGTCTGCACACACGATATAACGTCTGCTGCAATTTTGGAGAATGTATCGAAGAACCTCTGATTAGTCAATGATACTACCACACCCTTCGTCTCAGAAGAAAGCTTCTCAATGTGAATGCTGACGTTGGCATATTTCTTGGGCTTTATGTCAAGTTCACGCGAAGCATCCACTGTCAGCAAGAAGCCAACAGTCTGCTCTCTGGCATGAAGAAATAGGGGGGCTGTGCTGCCCTCAACTCTCAGCATTGTACTCACTTGGTCTTCTTTCAGTTGTTCCCAAGTACACTCGATATACTTAATCAGTTCGGCTCTAGTCATTATTCTCTAATACTTTAAATGCGTTAGGACTACCCATATATTCGTATGCGATAGAAACATCGTCTTTATCTGCGAGGTATGGCAAGCTCAGCACATAAGTGAACACCTGCATATTGTTGTCACCAAAGTCCATATTAAAGAGCAACAGGAGTCCATTGGTCTTTTTTCTTACTGCCTTAGCGCAGTTTGCGAAGGGACTTGTTGGTGTTGTTTTGCGTTTTGTCTTTCCTTCTTTTTGGGCTTTATTCCATTCTTCGATGGTCATATCCAAAGCCTTTTTGTATTCCTCGTCCGTCAAATCAAGGGATTCATAAGAAGGACCTGATACGGCTGCGTTGTTTGCAATGTAGAACTCAGAATCCTTTCCAAGGTTATTTCCACGAACAGAAGGACCTACTACAAGTGTTTCAGCACCTGTACCAAATGGAGGCCTAACCTTGCCATTCTTATCTTGTACATTTGCAAGGATAACCGTCCATTCAGTTAAGTTGCCTTTGGCTATCTGCTTATTAATGTAAGAGGTCAACAGTCCTGGATTCATTTGTTCTGTTGCCGTCTTGAAGTTCTTGATAAAATCTATTACTTGATAGCCATTGCAATGCCAGAAGTAATTGTGCGATGGTACACCAAAACGCTCCTGATGTGTTGAGTGGCCAAGTTGTCCCAAGAAATCAAGTAAGGTTTTCTTGTTTTGTTCAACAATTGCCTGATCCTTGAACAGTTTGTAGGCTTGAAGGGTTGTCTTATTCAACGATAGCCTACCTCTGACTGCGGCACCAAACTTATTCCTCGAAGTTGCTTCTAAAACGCCAGGGAATCTCATGACCTTCAGTCCATACTCCTTTGGCTTCACGCCACGACTGTTCATGTCATCGAAATCATCCCTCATGCGTTGGGTAGCAACTGCGATGTTCCTGAAGTTAGTGGCTGTCTCGCGCTCCAAATAGAGGCGGCAGGCATCTATATAACCATCACGATAGCCAAACCATCTGCCCATCTGCATCAGCGTATCAAAAGTATTGCTGGTACGGAAGAAATAGCTAACAACCAATCCTTCGAGGGTAATGCCACGCGCCATTGTATTTCCACCAATAGCAATCACATAAAGCCCATTGTCGAATTCCCTTTGTAGATTTTCGTATTTATTGTAGTCCAATCTTGTGGTATTCAACTCAATGTCGTCATCAGTGGGCGAGTGTATTACTCGAACCTCGTTGCGAACCTTAGCAGCTACAGCTCGAAGTTCTTCCCTGACAACAGACCAGTCTGGCACCTTTAGGCGTGGTGACCAGTCTGGATAACTCTCGCAAATCTCCTTATTGCTGGGCTTTATCTTTTTCTCGTATATATTTATGAAATCCTGCTCCAATGTCTTGTTATCATTGAGTGCCTCAATCTTATCACAGATTTCTGTGACGAGTACCTGCATCAGTCTGGATACATCATTCTGTCTCTTGATGTACTGAGACACATTGATGAGCATCGAACTATGGGCTGTGCGCTGCCCCCTTGCACGCCTTAATGCCGTGCTGACAAAGAAATGTTTTGTGGCTTCCACCAAGGTAGGTGGCAAGTCTTTAAGAATTTTCTTTTTCCTACCTTTTGAATTATCCTCCAAATAATCTCCTTCTGTGATATATTCTATAATAGGCAACTCCTTCTTCTCATCATCAGGGTCATCATATACCGTTGGGATGCCAAACAAAACATTGGGTCCAATGTAGTTGCTGGGAGCTGAGAGGTTGATGATGAAGTTCTTGGGGAACAAATCATCTTTGCAAATACGATACTTCTTGCCATCATCCTCTTCGATGTATGGAAGTTTTAGCTCAGGATCTGGATCTATGAATATGTTGGCATAGGGAGTAGCCGTATATCCCACATAACACCTCTTCTCGAAAAGCGAAAGTATAGCTCGAATTTTGGAATTGATTCTTGATATTTCTCCTTTATCATACTGGGTGTTGATGGAAGCACTATCTGCCTCGTCATCAATAATGAAAAGAGGGATGTTCTCAATAATTGGAAGGTCATCATCTGCTAAAACGCCATGCAGTGAAAAAAGACGGAGTATGTTGCTCAATACAGAAGTGTTCTTTTTGCAGACCATGATAGTTGGATCATTGGACGTAAGAACACCTCCAATATCAGCTTTCTGAGAGCCAAAATCTCCTTTCAACTTACTTGATGTGAGATTAAGAATGTTGGGATGGTTTTTGTATTTTCCAACGCCAATGGTTCTCTTGAAGAACTGATCATCAGGGTCTGTCACTCTGCCTATGGCCCCTTTGTCCATACGGCTCTGAGTCTGGCTACGCAGATCGTTATACATACCTGTTAGTACAAGAATAATCTTATAGCCGCAGTCCATTGCCTTATTAGCGAGACCTACAAAGTTACCAGTTTTACCAGATTGTACGTGTCCTACTACCAAACCTGCACGATACCAATTGCCTGGCTTTTTAGGATTTGCCAGCTGATTTAAGATAAGGTCTGTTGTACGGTCTATCTCGTTAATGGCCGGCATTGGTAGAGTCAGACTCTTCTTGTAGTCTGCCCAAAGCTTAAAGTTACTTTCGCCATTTGCTCTGAATTCTGCCAGCCAATTTGCACCATCTTCGTTATCTTCCATCGCAGAAGAAGCAAGCTGATAAATCTTGCGGTCTGCTGCTATGATGTCAATGATAAACTGTTTGGTAACGTAGTCTCTTGGATAGTTCTTTCGTACCAACGGCAAAATATCGGCAGCACAATCCTCTACATCCTGTAATGTTGGTTGTTCTTTCCTCAGCAGGCTATCTGCCAAATTGGTGATCATCTCTTCTATCATAGCATATTACAGATTAAGAGTGAATTCTACTTGTTCTTCGGCTTCTTCGCGACTCATTCCGCTACTCATAAAGCTGTCCATAAGCCTTTGGCGAATATCATTCAGTTCTTCCTCGCTGTCCTCATAAGGACTCGACATTCGTTTGCTGTCGCTCTTTGACGATTCGAAGCCAATACTCTCTGCTGGGATAGTTTCTGCTATCAACTTCAAGAGTTTCTTTAGTTTGACAGCATTGTCCTTATCCAAAGAATCTAGCAATTCCTTGATAAACGGATAATTGTTGTTGAGGGAGTAGAATAGTTTGCCATTCCTCTCCTGAACTGTATTCCACAATGGGATATATTCCTTACCCTTTTTTGGTAAGTGTGGTTTCTTGTTGCCTCGATAGCTATATGTATCATAAGCCATCTTACGAATTTTCTTCGCGATTTGCCCAAGGTCAGAACGCAGATGGTCAGGAGGCGTAGCCTTCGACTTCTTAATGTCAATATCCCAGTCGAAATCTTCGTCATTGGTAATGTCAACGCTAATGCGCCCCAAGTCATAATGGTGTTCCTGCAACATGGCTGTGCCATCAGGTTTCAGTCCAAGCCAGCCACCTGCTGTCAGCAGTCTGTCACCACGATAGATGTAGAAGCCCTGCATCACCGTCCATCCACGACGGAAGCCAGCATCCTTATATTCCTGCTCTGTAAAGTAGTTGCGATGTGGCATTACCCAACCTTTCACTACCACTTTTCCTCCATTTAATTCCAATGGCGGCAATTCTTTTTTTAACGAAGAACTCTTGAATGGAAGGAAAGGATTCCAAGATACCACAGGCTGTCCACCAATGTTAATCGTCAACTTTCCATTTTCAATGAAGCGATGGAATGTCAGCGACAGGTGACGTCGCAAGATGTTTTTCTTGTTGTTGAAGTTGTTTTCTGCTTTCGAGTCCTTTTCAGAAATGATTCTGTCAAGTTTCTCCCATATTATCAGCGTGCCTGATTTCATGTCCTGCAAACGCTTCAAGTATTCATCCTCAGCATATTTTAGCAAACACCATTTGTTCGTCTTGACGATTCTATCTAAGTCCCAGCAACGAGCAGCAATGTTGCCTTTATGTTTGGTGACGACTGTCAATCTTTTGCATTGAGAGAATGTGGCAGTTTTCAGTCCTAGACCAAAACGTCCCAAATCACGTGGCGAACGTTTTTGTGACGCGCTGGAACTGCCAAGTCGCATGGCTTCTACCAGTTTCTCCTCACTCATGCCATCGCCATCATCCAAAATAAAAATCTTGGTGTTGGCTCCCTCAAAAGGACTGTCTATATTGATGGTTTTGGCGTTTGCAGTAATGCTGTTGTCTATGAGGTCTGCGATAGCTGTCTCCATCGTATAGCCAATGGAACGCAAGCTTTCTATGATAGAAGCCGGATTCGGCTCTAACAATTCTATTTCTTCTTCAAACAGATCTTTCATTGTTTGTTATTTCTCATTTTAGGCTACAAATATAACAATAATAATCGAAATCATAGACATTTTACTACAAATTTACACATTATTTAATAAATACTATACGCTCTGTCTGATGGAAATAGTACATTTGCGTCAGACATACTGACGTTTTCCCGTTGTGCCGTTTTCCCGTTTTGTGATGGGGTTGTGAATTGATGGAATTCTTTGAAGATAACTTTTACTATAATATATAATTATAATTATATATTATAGTAATAATAAATATGGTAAATTATTTCGCATCGATAGTATGGTTGACGAAACGGGAAAACGGGAAAACGGCAAACGGCATATTGGATGCGAAACAACGGGGCATGCTGCTCGCTGGGAGGGAGAACGGTTCTCTCTCATAGATTGAACTATTCTTCGAGCAGGATTAAACTATTCTCGTCGCTTGCGCGCTACATAAAAGATTTTGGCAAAATAGAGCCTGGAATGTGGTCTTATATCTTTTTGCATCATTTAGACAGATTATTGCAAAATCAGTAAAGTTTTGTGATAATTTCAGCAGAATAAAATGTAACTTTCTCAAAAATAATTGGGGGAAAGTATTGTTTTGCATTGATATTATTCGTAACTTTGCACTGTGATTATGAGATCACTGTGCGGGAGGCGGTGACCCGATGTAGCTCATCGCATAAGTCTGATACCATGAAAAACATTAAGAAGTATGGCGAAGATTATTTATGAAGTGTACCAGAACCAGAACGAGCACAGCCGCGCCTTCGGCAAGTTCTACGCTCGCGTGAAGTATCTGGAGAGTATGAACACCCGTAGGCTGTCGAACCACATTGCCGAGCACGGTTCGATCTACACGCCAGACGTGGTTTACGGCGTGATGGAGAAGTTCCGCAGCTGTCTGCTGGAGATGCTGCTGGAGTCGAAGCGCGTGAAGATTGAGGGACTCGGCACGTTCTATGCCACCATCGAATGCTCGAAGGGTGGTGCGGAGAGCAAGGACAAGTTCAACGTGCAGAAGAACATCGAGGGCCTGCACATCCGATTCCTGCCTGAGCAGGAGCAGGAAACGAACATCTCCAGCCGCCAGTTCCTGAAGCAGGCCGAGTTCGTGAACGTCGATTCGCTGCTGAAGAAGGAGGAAGAGACAGAGAACGGAGGCGACTCTACTGGCGGCAACAGCGGCAGCGGTAATTCTGACTCTGGCGACGGCCCAACCAACGAGCCTTAACCTAACGGGGCTCGCTTCGATAGCGAGGTGAGCCCCAAGTTACTAACACCTTAACACTTATAGCACTATGAAGAAAGAAACTTGGAAGACCGTCATTCAGGTCATCGTATCAATCCTCACGGCAGCCCTGACTGCCCTCGGAACCACCTCGTGCATGGGTCACGGCCCAATTATACTCTGACAATGATACGCACTTACTAACGAAAAGGCTGGCAGCACTCAAAAGAAGTCGCTGCCAGTTTTCATTTATTCCTGTATG
>Ga0247609_10002017_pt1 | contig 22464 bp, 44 predicted proteins | sample 172DNAGHGlowgp2_FD_193487 | JGI IMG/M metagenome (GOLD analysis project Ga0247609, IMG submission 193487) | Sheep rumen microbial communities from Palmerston North, Manawatu-Wanganui, New Zealand - 1728 DNA GHGlow gp2 | ecosystem: Host-associated > Mammals > Digestive system > Stomach > Rumen ...
TTTTGTGATGGTTGGCGTTCTCCATTATTGATTAGGACAGCAAAGCATGAGAAGGACTACACTGGTGGTCACAATAACTTTGAGCGTTTTGAACGTTGTGAGGAATTGATTGGCAAGTTGTTGAACGAATAAGAATATATAACAAGGGTGCGTTGAAATGTGGGGATTGGCATCCACAGCAAAGAGGAAATAAGGATTGCCTTCGAAAGAAAAATCAAACCTTCCATACCCTTGTTTATATTTTTTCTACAAAATAATTTTGTCAATTCAAAAAAATTTCGTACCTTTGCATCAACAAAAAAAAAAGATTGAGATATGGGAATGTTTACCAACAACGACAAAAAGACCTGCTGCGGTAGATACAAGGGTATTGATGTTTGGCAGTATGGTTGCATGATTGGAAACAATTGGTATGGTGATTTCTACGTGACCATTCCAAGGGGAGCAACAAAGCGGAACATGAAAGTTAAGGATAGTGTATGCCGTTCTCTCGAAGCCGTTAAGGGCTATATTGACAGAAATTTGGAAACATTGAAAAAGGAGAGTGCGAAATGAGCGTAAGGAGTGGTAAAAAGACAAGTAGAAACCCCATGGCAAAGTATAAGGGTTTCACTATCATTCAAGTAACGAAAATTGAGTATCATCGTTCTATTTGGGATAATACCCTTTTCGATAGAAATTGGATTGACCATAAGGAGGTTTATTACAATTTCTGTAAAGAGGGTGACGAGAAATACCCATCAAAAGATTATCAAGTTGGGGTAAAGAGCGTGGCAGAGTGCAAAGAAGCCATCGACAAGTTCATTAATGGTGATAGAAAGGACAATGGTGACATCTACTATACCCATGAGGAATATCAGAAGTATGTCAGAAAGCCAAACGAGAAGTGCGATTATGGCTATGGCTACGATAGTTTGATGAAGTTGATGCGGCAGCACCAGAAGGCTGATAAGCGTATGCAGTGGTTTCTCGAAGAAAGATTGCACGATGCAAATTTCCATACTCAGGGGGATATTCTTTCCACTTGTAACTATGCCAAATTCGAGGAATATGTAACCAATACAAGTCCTTTTAAGGAGAAGTTTGAAGTTTATACCAAGACGCTTAAAAAACGTATCAAAGACCCTCAGACGCTTGTAGAGGGCATGAATAAGGCGATTGCTGATTACCTTGCAAGTCAAGGAATAAAAGATACATCTGTCGAGGTGAGATTCTGTGAAGAATGGTAACTGAGAAAGTTAAATTAAGTGTGAAATGTTTGTTAAGGGGGAGAGAATTGATTTTCTTTCCCTTTTTTAATAAATTTCCACAAAATATTTTGGTCAATTCAAAATAATTTCGTACCTTTGCATTGTTAAACAATTAAACAATAGAAGATTATGGCATATCCAAAATGGTACACTGATTGGGTCGATGAAATATTCGAACAAGAAGAAGAAAAGAAAGTTAGAGAATTAACTGAAATGGAAAAATAAAAACAACTTAAAAGGAGATTAGATTATGACTTGCTTTGAAATTGACACCATTTATAAGAGTGGAAGAAAAAGAAATGAGGTTATCGTTTCCTCTGATGAAGAAAGTATGTGGAAATATTATGATAAGCACCATAATAGAAATTTGGTGGCTTCATCAACTATTGTAGATGCTTGGGAACAATAAATAATAGGAGATTAGATTATGATGTTCAATAACAAGTTCAACAAGGACAATACGATTCACTTTGATGTGAATGAGTGGGTTTGCACGGATGCAGACGAGTATCAGTTTTGTCGCAAGGTGAATGACACCACCTTTGAGTATATTCAGTTAAAGACTGAGGACTTGAAGCGTTTTGTGGATTCATTCCAATTGAACAACAAACATTTGCTTGAAGTGTTGAATGATAGAACTCACATTGCTGATTGGTATCAAGACGAGATTAACGTTGAGGACTATGATGCAGACGAGATTGGGGAGTATATTTCGCCTTATGGTGAGATTCTTGAAGGTAGTGAGGGAGCAGAGCGCAATCAACTGATTGCTGAGTGTATATTTGAAACTGATGAAGTAAGTAACGATTGGTATGAGTGAATATCGTATTACATACGAGGTGGAAATCACTCAACCAGAGGAAATGAAAAAAGGTGGGTGGAAAGTAATCAAAGCAGAAACTGCTGATGATGCGTTGAAGAAGTTTAAAAAAAGACCACCATTTGCAAAAGGCTGCATTAGTTTTTGTTATACGAAACTTGAAGTAAAAGAAGAAAAATATGAGTGAAAAGGTAAACATCATCTATTATGTGGACGTTGATGATAATACGAAGGGGTGTTTGTGCGCTGTTCCGTCTGATAAGGATTTGCGTGACAGCAGTATAATCCAAAAGATTGCTGAAAGCATTTTGGAGAGTGGTATTCTTGCACAATTTGGCGGTTATGCCCATGACATTGCAAAGGCTGTGTGTCATCATGGATTTGCCAATCTCGCTGAATATGAATTCGGTGTTGAGGAAATCCCACTCTTGAAGTGTTAAAAATGTTAATTCCCTTTGCCAATTGAAAATAATTTCGTACCTTTGCAACAGAAATCAAAAAGGAGATTAGGATATGGCAAAAGAAAAGAAAGTATTTAAGAGCAAGTTTTTCCTCGACCTTTTCTATGAGGTTATGGATGAATATTGGCTTGACGAAGATACCTATGTGATTATCTTCCAAGACATGACGGATTCGAATGGTGACACATATCATCTTGAAGTGGAATATCACAAGGATGAAGAAGAAATCACTTACACTCGTGTCTATGAGTTTGAGAATGTCCATGATATGCTTCCCTCGTATGTGTTCAAAAAGCAGATTGATGAATACCTCTTGAAGAAGGTTGGTGTCATTAATGAAAATGATACCATTACCGAGACCACCATTGAGGTGAAGTTGAAGTTGGCAGTTCCCTTGAACATGAGCGTTGGGGAATATGAGAGTTGGCTTGATTGCCTTTCAATCGATGTAACCAATGGTGAGAAGGATATAAAGATACTTGAAATTAATAAGAAATAAAGGTTATGGCAAATGAATTGAAGAAGATGCGAGAGATTCGCATTGCGCAAGTTGAAATGCGCAAGTCATTGAACAATCGTGAGGAAGCAAATAAGGCTATTAGAGCCGAGATTGCGCCCATTTGGACTGCTGATAAGGCACAGCGTTCTGAACGTTTGGAGAACCTTACAAAAGCCCTTATTGAGGGTCGTGCAAAGGTGCGTGACTATCAGAAGGGTTTGCGCAAGTTCAAGTTGGACTTGAAGGAGACAAATCGTGAGTATGACCTCGCAAAAGTGGAGTAAGTGTTAAATAGAGTTAATTGTAAGAAAAAGTTGGGTTGATATTTGGTCAATCCAATTTTTTTTCGTACCTTTGCATCAACAAATAAAAAGAGATTATGAAGAAGTTTAAGATTATTAATGGTAAGAAGCACAAGGCAATAGGTTACACCTATGATGGAAAACCAATCGGTTGGATTGCTTGTGGTGAAAACAATTAAAAATAATTTAAAAGTAAAGTAGATTATGCTTACAATTCAAATTCAGTTATTTTGCATTATAGTAATGTTAAGTCTTATTTATTCCAAAATGAAATAACATGGAAGAGTGGAAAGTTATCTCATTCAATGAGAATTATGAAGTATCGAATAAGGGTAGGATAAGAAATCGTAAGAATGGTTATATCCTCTCTACCAAGCCTACCAAGAGCCACAAGCACCCACAAGTGTTTTTGCATGATGGTCGCATGATGTTTGATAAGATGCAATTCACAGTCTCTCACATTGTCTATGACCATTTTGTCAAAGATAAAGAGTTTGCCAATACTTGTGGTAATCCCTATGCTCGTATTGGTCACTATGATGGCAATATTCTTAACAACGAAGCAAGTAACCTTTTTAGAAGAGTATAAGTTATGTTAGTATTTTACATTTTCGCAGCACCAATCATCGACTATTCAAAGTTGATTGAACTCCAAGCAAAGGAGACATCGCCATCAGCACATAAGGGCGGCAAATGTTAAAAAGTGAAAAAAAGGTACGAAATTATTTGGTCATGTCACAGAAATTTCGTACCTTTGCACCAAGAAACAAGAAAACAATATGGCAGAATTAACATTAAATGGAACAAAGGGTCTTGAAATGACAAGGGAAGAGGTTATCGACCTTGGTTTTAAGGCTGATGCGCTTGTGAGAAAGGCTCAATGCCGTGAAGTTAATCAAGATGTGCTTGACCTAATTCAAGACGTTGTTGAGAAACTGACAGAAGCCGACAATCTCATAACAAACATATTGGAGGGCAACTATGAATGACGATAGATTTTATTCTCGTTATGATGGGCATCCACTTGGCAGATACAGAGAAATACCAAGAGGAAGAAGTATGAAGCAGATTAAAAGTGATTACAATAACCACTTGAATAAGTTTTGCAAGTCAAAAACAAAAGCATAATGAAATCAATTGAAATTAATAAATTGCTTGCAATGTTCATCATTGCTGTGGGCAAGGCAATAGGTGTGGGGTTTACGTATTTCCCCAAGTTGCCATCATGTTTCACACAGCATCTTGATTTCAACAGAAGTTGTAGGTATTACGCAAATTTCTTGTGCTTGCGTGTGAACTCAGAACTGAAAGTTGAGTGCTGGTTTGAAGACGAAAGCGGAGATACATTCTCCTATAGTCTTGATGAAGTAAAGTGCATTAAGCCTATCCTATGGACATCTATTGTTACTCATGCGTTTGATATGATTGAAAATATTAAAGATTGTTAAAAATGAAACGATTATTTTGAATTTCGAAATCTTTTATATATCTTTGCATTGTCAAGATGAAACAATGACTACTTGATAAAGTAAACGATATATTTGGAGTATACCAGAGGAGAAACTATCAGCAATGGTAGGCGTAGACAAATGGGCAACGTGGTAAACGTTGTGCCACTTAGGTGGCTTCGCAGTGTGCAAATCCTGCTGCTCCAACACATAATCTAATCTTTTTAATTGTTACGAAAATTTCTGACGAAGGGTGAGGGCAATACGGCTCTCGCCCATTTTTTGTTAATAAATCTAAAATAATTTGGTTAATTCAGTTTAATTTCGTACATTTGCACCAAGAAACAATTAAATTAAAATAGATTATGAGAAGGATTGCAATTATTGACCACAATGAGCATGAGTTGCTTATTGAGGACGTTAACGAACAGGAACTGGAAGAAAAGTATGGTGGTGACGAACAGGCGTACATCAATGACAACTACACCTTCGAAGGTGACTACTCATGGGATTGGATTACTGACACCCAGTATTACCCAGAGGGTGACCCAGACCCAATTGAAGTTGAATTTAGAGACTTAGAATGAGAAACAAATATAAAGTATATGTAGAGAATGAGAAACAAATATAAAGTATATGTAGATTCTACTTGTTTTGGTAGTGCTTTTGGATGGTATCAAACAAGACTATTCATGCGGAAACTACAACGCAAATACAAGAATCATAGGGTTTGGAAAGAACAAGTGTTGTACTAATATGAGAACAATCAAGAAGAAGATAAAGATATACTCCGTTGATTGGTATCATCGTGGTTGGTGTTATCGTACCACAATGGGCTGTACATGGGAAGATGTGAAGAAATGCAGACAGCAAGCCAAACTGATGGGAGAAACCATCAAGTATGAGCATTATGATACAAGAATAGATGAATATAAAATAAGATAAGATTATGAAGGTTAAACATTTCATGGGCTATGGCTCAGTTGAAGTGACAAAGGTGTCCAAGACAGCTATCACCAATGGATATGGTGAGAATAAAACTAAGTTGGTTTTGCGTGTGAAGGGCAACCATGAATGTGGTCTTGTTCGTAATGACATCTTTGATGTAAGACGTTGGATATTCGATAGGTTCGAAAAGAACTTTAATGGTTCTGACTATGACATTTATATGGAAGTCAAGAACGATTATATCAAAGAGAACAATATTGATGTTGAAGTGGCAACTTATACATTCGTATATTAAATAGTAGAAGATTATGATAGGTTTATTTCTTTTATTGGCATTATCAGCAAGTGTTGGTGGTGTGATTGGTGGATTCATTGTATTATCTTTTATTAAAAACAAAAACAATGAATCCAATAGATAGTCTTATAGAGATGTTGAGGTCGCCCATTGCGAAACGCAAAGGTGTTACCATATCACAAGAGGATTGCGCAATATGGGCTGAGGAAATTGAAAAGCAAATGACCTACATGTGTAGTGATTTAAAGAAATACTATGAATTGAAAGGAAAAAAAATAACATAGTGTTGAAAAGAATTAACGAGATTATTTTGGTAATCTCGTTTTTTTTTCGTACCTTTGCAAACGTTATGGCAAATTTAAAAAGATTAGAATATTCAGATTATCAATTGGACATTTTCGACGCAGTAGAGCATGGTGATGAAAACATTGCCATCAATGCTGTTGCTGGTAGTGGCAAGACAACCACCATTGTTTCCGCTTGTAAGCGTTTAAATGCAAGCGAACGTGATGTTATATTCCTTGCCTTCAACAAACTCATTGTGGAGGAGTTAAAGACCAAATTAAGGGATTATGCGTATGTGTCCACACTACATGCTTTTGGTTTTTCAATCTTAAAGAGGTTATATAACCAACCAAAGTATGGAATGTATATCAAGGTAGATAGTTGGAAGTATCAGAAGTATGTGAGACAAAATGTATTCTCATTGTCAAGGATTATAACCCCAGATACGGATGCAGCAAAGGTATTTGGCTTTGCTTGCAATGTGGATAAGTTATATGCCCTTGCACGAATCAATCTCATTGAACACAGCGAGAATGATTTATCACAATTAAGAAACCTTGTGGATGAACATAATCTTCTCTTATTATTTGACGAAGTTGAGGTTGTTAATATCCTTCTTGCGGATGCTTATAAGATGCCAAAGGATTGGACAATTGATTACACTGATATGATTGTCCTACCATTGTTTCATAAGGAATTTATCCCCACTTATAAGTATGTGTTTATAGATGAATGTCAAGACCTCAGCAGAGCGCAAAGGGAATTGATGTTATGCGCTGCAAAGAATGGTAGATTTATCGCAGTTGGTGATAGAAACCAAGCCATCAATGGCTTTGCTGGGGCTGATTGTTCATCCTTTGATAAGATTGCAGACCAACCCAATACCATTGAATTGCCATTGAGTGTGAACTATCGTTGTGGCACAAATATCATTAAACTTGCGCAAGAAATCGTACCTCATATCAAGGCACATGATGGGGCAATCAAGGGTGAAGTGTTTCACGTGAAACAATTGACAAAAGACCTATTTAAGCCAAATGACATGGTTCTTTGCAGAACGTCAGCACCATTGGTGGGATTGTGCATGAAACTCATTGAGAACGGCATTACAGCAGTCGTCAAGGGCAAAGACATTGGTCAAGACCTAAAGAATCTCATTGAGAATGCAAACACTAAGGATATTAAGGCATTATTGGCTTATCTCGAAGAAGAAAAGCAAAAGTGCATCAATATTATCAAGGAACAAAGAAAGTGCGATGATGCAGCAGCAAAGAATGCTGCAAAGTATATCAATCTTGAAGATAGATGCAAGTGCATTGAGAATATTTGCATGTATTCCATTGAGAATACAACTCAATTGAAATCATATATCAATAAGATATTTTCAGATGAAAACATTGAGAATGCTGTAATGCTCTCCACAGCACATAAGAGCAAGGGATTGGAAGCAAATAGGGTAATGATTCTATTACCCAATAAGTTGCCATTGAAGTACCCACAACAGCAGAAGTGGCAAGAAATACAAGAAATGAACTTGAAGTATGTGGCACTCACAAGGGCAAGGAAAGAACTTATATTTGTTGACCTTAAAGAGGGAGAACTATTAAAACAAAAAATTGCATAACTATATGAAAAAAGTTGGGATAACATTTGGTTATTCCAATTTTTTTTCGTATCTTTGCACCACAATAAACAATTAAATTAAAAGGAGATTAGGAATTATGGAAATAAAGGTATCAGACACAAAAGTAGTAATTACAATATGGGGCAAAACTCACGAAAGTGACTTTGAGCCGTTGGTAAAAATGTTTAATTGCGCTGATGAAAGGGAAAGAAAAAAATTAGCGATAACACATTTCTACGGAAGTTATTTCAAAGATACTACTCCAAAGAAAAAAGAAAAACCATATATTCCATCTACCAAAGAACCAATCGAATGGGATGATGAAGCGCAAGAACAACTTGAAGATATACAAGGAGCAGACCCCTATCTTATGTTTTATTGAATTTTTGAAGAAGATTAACTTATGAACGCATTAGCAAGTATGATTGCCATTCTCACCACTCCAGTTGCTCATAGGAAAGGTGTGACAATATCAGCAGAAGATTGCAAGGTATGGGTAGAAGAACTCCGTAGTTACGAAGAATACGTAACAAATGAGTTGAAAAAGTATTATGAATTGAAAGCAAAAGAAAAGTTGGGATAATCTTTGGTTATTCCAATTTTTTTTCGTACATTTGCAGCAACAAAAGTAATTAAGATATGGAAAAATTAAGAAGAGAAATTCGTGGTTTCGCGTTGGAAGATACATTGACGTTGGATAATTTCAAAATCGTTGAGTATTATCCATATACATCAATCGTAAATTTACGCATTGTTGAATCGGACAGAGACAGACATTCCCCATTTGACGAGTGGCTTAACTCTCTGTGGGACGAAATCTCAATATGGTTAGAAAAAGAAAAGAAAATCCATAGGGATAACAAGACCGCAGTTAAATTAGTACCAAAAGACTCTGCATGGAAAGATAGGAATGACTATGATAATTTCATTTTCAACTCTGCATTGTACGTTGGGTATAAAGATAATGTGGTTTCAATAGGAATGGGAGTATGGCAACCTGACAACTATACGAAGAAATATAACAAAACATTTTGATTATGCACAACGTTAATACGGAAAATAAGAATGTTCAAGTTGGTTATGAAAAGGGTAAGGTTAAATATTACCTTACAAAATCAACAGATGATTTGAAAATGCCATCGCTTGGATTTGACACACAAGAAGAAGCAGAACTTGCTGTGGCAGTCGCAAAAACCCTTAAAGCGTATGGAAAAGACATAAGTAATCTCCACAAGGATATGGTTTATGTGCTTCGTACACTTGGAATCAGAAATGGGTGGACTTAATTAAGTACAACGGCAACGTTTTGTTGCCATTGAAGCCCATCTTCAATGGTCTACAAATATGGGGTAGGTGAACAGCCTACCCCATTTATATTTCAATTTAAAATAAACAAAAAGGGCAATATCAATTGCCCTTAAATACCCACTTACCATTAACCTTTTCAAAACGTCTATCACGCTTCTCAATCCATCGATACGCTTGCCGTAGGCACAACTCAAAGTTAATGGTATCACTCTTCCAATTTCCATCAAAACCAACCGCATAAGTTTTACGGAAAGACTTGTCATAGATGAAAATACAAAAATCACTTTGATTCGTCTTATGGTCACGGAATCTTACCTCCAAGCCATTTGCCTTGGCTTTAGCCCTTAATTCGTTAATCTTTATTTCAACACTATTCATATTATATAAGACTTAAAAAAGTACAAACTATAAACTCATTTTACATTCAAATGGATTTTCCTTACCTTTGAAACAGCATTTACCATCTACAAAGAATACACAACGTATATTACCACCATTTGGTTTCTTTGAGTAACATTTTGATGTGCCATCCCAATCACCATCGATGAACTTCCATCTAACATTCTTGTTTGGGTCAGCACCCAACTCACAAGCCTTGATAAATGCGTCATCAAGATTCTCCCTATCACTCTTATTTGAGTCACAAGGGTGCATCAACACCTTCACCTCATATCTCTCCCTTGTATCATTATCAAAGAGATGTATGAACTTCTTGACTTGGTATTCAAACTTAATCTGCTTGATTAATACCAAATCACTGAGGTTATTGGCAAAGTTGCCAAATCTTAACCCCAAATCCAAATGAAGCAAGGTGATGTAGGCACATGAACCATCTCCATTAATTTCAATCACCTTGAAACGTTCTTTGGTCATAACATCTTCCAAAATGTTGCCAACCTTAAACTTTTCTTCATTCATATACATATTGTTATAAATCTATATTATTTCTTGAATTATAGTGCAAAGGTACGAAATTCCAGTGGAATAACCAAATTATTTCACATTTATTAAGAAAATAACTCAAAATGTTAATTTAATGTTAAAAACCAAAAATCTCTTTGCCAATTCAATTTTTTTTCGTACCTTTGCACCACAAAACGAAAACAATTAAAGATTATGGCAAAAACAAACACAACAAACGCAAGACCTCTTTACGAGATTGCAAAAGAGATTAAGAAAGATTGGAAAAACGTCTATTTCGGTGCAAAGCCATACCTCGACGCAATGGCAACCCTCGACAAGGTAAGTGATAACTACGGATTGGATAGTGGAAAGTCAATCGTGAACTATTTCCTTTCAAACGCATCCACATGGAGAGGTGACACAGCCAAACGCATCAAGGCAGAACTCAAAGCAATGGTCAAATAAGACCTTGCTTTTCTCACTGAAATTGATATTCTTATATATTACAAACAATTTAACCCCTAACTGCTTGTGAAAGTGGTTAGGGGCTCTTTATTGTACTTAATTAAGTACGGCATTTCTCTGCCGTTCAATGCCAACAACATTTGTGTTGTACGCATATATAAACAAAAAAAGGGTGCAAGGTAATCACTACCTCACACCCTCTTAATGTCCTTACTGAATCTTTTCCCAAATCTCTTCAATTTGAGGTGTCTGACCCACTGCAATGATGTTCGAGAACTTGTAGTTGCGAACCATCAAAATGTCCTCGTCAGCAATACCGCTTTCGCTCTGCTTGACTGACTTGTTAGGAGCAGCATACAAGTGAGACTTAATGAAGTCTAACTCGTCATCGTTGGCGAAGTGAGGAGCATCATCAGCAACAATGTAGAACGTCTCGAACTTGGTCTTGTCCTTGTCCTTGAAGGTTACACACATCTGAAGGTCTCCAGTCTTAATGGTCTTCTTGATGATGTTGGGTACAACCCACTCATAACCACTCATTGAACCACTCTCGAAGTTGCTCTCACTGCCTTGCTTGGCCAGTTGACGATTGATTGCCTTTTCGTAGTCGTATGCCCTTGCATTGGTCACTTTCGTAACCTTAACGATTGATGGCATTGCAGTTCCAAACTCATTCAACCACTCACTTGCTGTTGCATTGGGTGCACGAAATTTGGGAGTGGAACGAGCAATGAAACCATAACCAAACTTGCAGCTTGCAAATTCCTTGCACAAAGTCACTGTGTCAAAGAAATTAACAACTACGGTTAACAACTCACTTACAGAAAGATTACTCTTCTTCATTTTCTTAAAAGTTTAATTGTTTTGTGGCAATATTGCCTTTGTATCAATGTTTCAAAAATCACCTTGTCTCTGAAAGACGATGCAAAGGTACGAAAAAAATCTGAAACCACCAAATATTTTCTCACTTTTTTTTCATTTTACCCTAAAAATTTCCACTTTCTTTACAAAAATCACCAAAAATTGTACATTTACCCCTATTTTGGCTCATTTTTCATGCTCACTAACTGACTACCTTTGCAGACACACATATACGCATATATGACTAAAGAAATACAAATAAAGTCATTTAAGAGTATTTCCGAGCGTTTTAAGAGCGTTTTACCTATATGATGGATAACTTTTACCTTTACCCACCTAAAAACGGCTTAAAACGCCTTAAAATGGGGTCATGTTAATAAACGTTAATTGTTGGGATTCGTATGTTAGATTTATGCTTTTTCATGTACTAATATAATAAAGAGACAACAAAAATGATGTTTAACCCCAAAAATAGGAGATTAAGGTATGGAATAGTAAACAAACGTTAAAAAACGGCATTTTTTGTGTTAAAAAATGTATTTCCTTCATTTTTTTCATTTTTTTTTTGTAATTTTGCACTCGAAATCAGAAATATAGTATTAATTAAATAAGATTTAAGGTTATGAAAACAATCAATTTCAATGAGAACAATCACGTAGTACGTAACGAAGGTCTTGACCTCTATATGAGCAAAATGAACGCTCGTAAGCCCTTAACTGATGACGAGGTAAGAGAACTTATCATTAAGGCGCAAAAAGGCGACGAGAGGGCTCGAAATAAGGTCGTAGAGGCAAATCTTCGAATTGCTTGGTCTATCGCTGCACATTACAATGGAATGGACGTGTTTGAGGATATTCTACAAAATGCTAATTACGGACTTATCGTAGCCGTTAATACATACGATGTTTCACGTGAAACAAAGTTCTCCACATGGGCATTGGAGAACATTCGTAAATACATCAATATCGGTCTGACTGATGAGAGTAGGGTCGTTCGTCAAGGTGCACACCAAATCAAATGCGAGTATTCAGCCACATCATTTGATGCACCTATGGGCAATGAGGATGGCGAAGATAAAACCCTCTTAGACTTCTTTGCTTCTGACTCGAAGGCTGATAACTTTTCAGACGTTGAGCACATGAGAGCACAAATTAACTTCCTTATGAATGGGCTGAAAGATAAGGAGAAGGAAATCATTTGCAAGTTGTTTGGTTTTGGATGTAGAGAACACACACAACTTGAATTGTCAATGCAATATAATTACACTGAGGAAAGAATAAGACAAATCAAGTTCGAAGCCCTTGCAAAAATGAAGGCAATGGGAAAGTAATAAGGTTTCACGTGAAACATTGTGGGGAGTATGCCACCACTACCCACCCCACCTATGTCCCCCTCCACCCAGAGGGGGATTTTTAACGTCTTTTAACAGCCAACAGTTTGATTTTTACTGGAATTCTGGAAAATTGATTTTCTCCAACAAGGGGTGGTCCTTATTTTTTTATATGGGGTTTTTGAAAAAAATTCTGGAAAAAATTTTTCACCTTTAAAAGATACTTATATGAAAAGTTAGTGTATGGGTAATAAGAAGGTTCACATTAATGAGTGTCAATATGGCTTAATGTTGGAGTATTATGGTATTCCGAATAATATAATACCCAAGATGATAAATGATGTGATTCATCAATAATAGTGTCGATGTCCACATTCCTATTAAACCTAAAATTTCTGCGTATTAATTCCATATATCTGATTTTTCTGCAAATGTAGATATTTATATGCAAATAAACAAAGATTATGGTTTTTTCAAGAGAGATTATTAAGAAAGTTTTGCAATATGTGAGGTTTAGAGTACCACAAACTGAAGAGAAAAACTCTTATTACACAGAAATTGGTAATACACTTGTAAGAGTATCAAATCACTGCGCATGGTTGTACAGATGGGATGAAATATTGGAGAAAAATCCAAAATGGAAAGGTAAACCTATTGTGAGTATTGTTTTCGAAGATAGTGGAAATACTTTCAGTAACAAATGCTTAGTTTTGCGAAGGTTTAGGATGAAACCTATTAAGGTGATGGAGTACGTTTATCCGTTACAAGGAAATCCACAGTTTATTACACCTCAAGATGAAAGACTAATAATAAACGGAATTAAACAGATACAAGGTGGAAAATATACCGATTTAACAAACAAATGTTCAGAGCCGATTCTTAGAATCTCACAAAACCCACCTGATGTACCACCAACCAAAACAATGAATAATAACGAAAATAAACAATATATGTTAGAGAATAATAATATGAATACAATAAATGAATGGTCTCCATATCCTAAAAATAAGGATTATAGAAAGAAGGTAGAAAGAGCAAAGATTGTTCCTAACCCAGACCCATATGATGACAAAAAAGGTTGGAGTAAGAAGACAGATAAGACAAAAGATGGAGATTGGTATAAAAACGAATCCATGAATCTTTCATCAAGGTATTTACATAAAGTTATAACTGAGTCCATCCAAAAGCTTATATTTGAAGAAGGTGATTATGTGTCAAGTGGCTATGCTGATAAAGATGGAGAAATTTATCGTAATCCAAAAAATGGACACGTAAAGAGAGTCAAAATAGGTTCAAAGTATGAGAACAAGCCAAATAAAGTAGGTGATTACGTATCAAGCGGCTATGCAGACAAAGATGGTAGAATATTCCGCAACCCCAAAAATGGTCACGTTAAACGAATAAAAGAGGGGTTTGTTCCATCAAATTATGATGATGATGAAAACCTTGATGACAGTCTTAGTGATGTAGAAAGGAGCTATCCAAATCATTGGATGAAAGAAATGCACGGAACTGATGAAGAGTTTGATGCTTTTATGAAATGGGCTATGACTGATGGTAATGATTATGGATTTGGCGATGCGGCAGGAGAATATGTTAACGATGGAGACCCAATAAGATTACATAATGTTGCAATGCAATATGCAAGAATGTTTAAGATGCACCCAGAGAAAGCATTTAACATAGCAAAGGAAGCGGCAGAAGGTATCTATGGTTTTGCCAATGATATGGGTAAAAATGCCTTCGATTTAAATAATATGGAGATAAATTGAAAATGATACATAAGGCAATCAGCAATGGTTGCCTTATTATTTGGGTTTAATCTAGTCCGCATCTTTTTCTTCTGAGTAGTTGCATATATATTTCCATTTCTTCTTTTGTTGGTATTCTGATGGTATCATATACGTTGTTCATGCAATAGTGTTCATAATCGTTCACGAATGGTTTATATTGTGATTTAAGTATTACAGTATTTTTGCCATAGAACATGAGTTGTTTAATATCTTGTTCTAGGTTTTTATTCACTTTATATTCTGGGATTTCATATGACATTATTTTTTTCATATATTCCACTCTTATTCCTCCGTATGAGATATATGAGAAGTGTAATACTTGTCCTAGGTATTTATCTAGTTGTTGTTTTGTTGTTATCTCATTCATTTGTTTTTAATATAGATAAAGTTTGGGTATCTACCTAATACGAACAGTGTGACTGGGCAAATCCATATTCTTGTTATTATGGTTTTATCTCTGTTGATGTTTTTATCAAATCCGTATTTGATATTAGTATAGTCTCTTCCATATAGGTATTTATCTAGTTGTGATTTAATGAAAGAGCCTTGATGTGTTTGTCCATCTATAATGATGTTTTCTGCGATGAATTCGTCATATTCCATATTTTTATATTTTTCCAATGGAGTTCTTGAGGCAATTACATCTACAGTTACCTCATTATTACCTTTTGCGTATAGTTCGCAGAGTGAGTCAGCTCCAGCAACCATTTCTAGGTTAGCTTTATCAAATCCCCAATGTTTAAAGTCGTAGTACCATCTTTTTATTGGTGGGTCATTTTCTGCAATGAAGTGCAGTTTATAGTGTTTTTTTCTGAGGATTAGGTTTTTGATTAGTACTAGTATTGTATATATTTTTTTAATCGTGTCCATAGATTCTTCTTTTTCTCATTAGTTTTAGATATATTAGTTTTTCTTCTTTTGTTGCTAGTCTTACGTAGCTTTGTGCTGATGACTCAGTTGGCGTTGTGCGGTTTTTATACAAGATAGTTGGTTTATCACTTATTATCACACATCCATTTATATCGTGTTGTGCGAGCAATTTTATTGCGTTTAATGATTCTAGTGTTATGTGTCTTACTGTGGTATTGTTATTATTGTATGTGTTGTTTTTTATTCCTTTAAGTATGAACATCCATTTGAATTGTACTGTTCTCGTTTCATTATCTGGGTCGAAGATATTTGACATACTTTCTTTATTATAGTCTGTATAGTAGTAGCAGACTATGAGTTCATTAAGATGTTTTTTAAGTTCTTCTTGTGTTTTTATGTATGTATAATTATTATTATTATTATTATTATTATTTTCCATACTTATCATCTATATAATAATTCCATTTTGTATGTAGTTCTCTCCAATATTCATATTGTTGTTCTGTTTCTGACCAAGCGAATGCGTAGTTAATTAGGTTTTTTGCCACTATTTCTGAAATGATATTTTTTCTTGTTTCTAATGGTATTATATACGTTTGTATTCCATAGAAGAAGTTTATATTTTTTCTATGATGGCTTCCAAATTCATAGCATATATTTATTCTATATTGTATATATGCGTTATTTTCTTTAAGGAATTTAAAGAATTCTTTTAATATCTCATTTGTTTTTATATATATCATTTTGTATATAGGAGTTTATAGAGTTGTTTATTATCTTTATAGAGTTTTTCTTTTTTTTCCTTATAGTATTGTTTAACTCCATATATTGGTGTTCCCACTATGAATATGACTGCAAGTATTGTATTGACCACTGGCATCAATGCCCATATTGCCAAGTTTTTTTCTTTTATAAAAATTGCTATTGCTGTATTGGTTACATAGCCAATTATGTATGTGACAAGTAATATTATTTGTAGTGTTTCCATATTATTATTTCTTATTATTGGCAAAGATATATAAAAGAATTTGTTTTTGCAAGTTTTTTTATTATTTTTTAACTATTTATGTGTATGAATAATAAGAAGATATACATAAATTCTAGTCAATATGGCATGTTGAGGGAGAGTGAATGGAATTTTCATTTTGGCAAGAACCATAATGGTGAGCCGTATTACAGTGACAACAAGCGTCAGATGGGTGGTCGTGAGACTGGTCATTTTGGCAGTGGGACTTATTTTTCCACTTATCGTGACATAAAGGATATTGACGATTATGGTGAATTGAGTAGGAATCACAACCCAAATTTCATTGAGATAAAGGACAATGTATATCGTGTTGACTTTGACCTTTACAAGAATTTATATAGGGTTAGGAGCAAGAAGCAAGGTGACATATTATATACCATGATGAGGAATCTTAACAATATGTACAACAAGATTGCTTATCAAGGTTATTACAGTCCCAAGATGGCTAATTACGACAATGCTGAGAATTATCAAATTATCAAGAGGAATGCTGAGGCTTTGGGTTTAAGGTGTCCTAGTTATTTTGAGTTGACTAGGATGGCTCAGAGGCATGAGGGCATGCAGAGTTTTTCCACGTTATTTATGGAGTGGAATGGTTACAATGGTGTGAATGTCAGTGGTGTTGATTATTATGACAACACGAAGCATGGCAGTGTGATATATGACTTATCGAAGGTTGACACTGAGATGGAGGAGGTTCAGCCAAACAGTTTATACAGTGGTTATAAGGACTCTCCTTATGATGACACGATTGTTAGTAATGGCTACGGTGATGAGATATTTGATTCATTGAGGGGTGAATATATTGGTTGGTATTACAAGTTGAATGACATGCCGTTGGTGAGGGCTATGAGGGTATTAAAGAACTATACTGATGGCGGTAATGTGTTAAGTAGTTATGTTGTTAGGGGGTTAAAGCCAGAGTTGATTAAGAGATATTTAAGGTTAGTATTTGTAAAGAATCCTAACGGATATTGGGATGACCCAGTGGTAGATAAATTCATTAATGGTGATGATTCCAATGGTTATGCCAAGTTAATTGATGAATATGGTGCTTATTATTGGGTTAATTATGTTCCTAGGAGTAGGACTTACAGTAGTGTATTAACTAATTTGTTAAGTAATTTTACTTGGAGTATTCCTTGGAGTGTTGACGTGACAGAAGAAAGAAAAATGAAAGAAGAGTATTTGGATAAATTAATGTCTTATATGCAGAGGGATTTGACTGAATATGAGAAAGAGTTTATAAGGGAGGATTATTTTGATGACGAACAAGAGAATCAGTGAGATTATAAAGGAAGAGATTGATGCGTTGGATTTCTTTCAAGGTTTGAATAATAGGAGTAATGGTTTGACTCCTTGGGATTCTGAGGGTAAGATGGATAGGATGCAGCCTAGTCAAGCTGCTCGTTCTAAGGGTAGTATGCCTCCTAGGGAGTATATTCCTCGTGGTTACAATGATTGGAAGGAGAATTACAATCATGTGATGGATTATGCTCAGTATCGTAAGAGATTTGGTTTAAGTAGGTAATTATAAGTAATATTATGGGTTTATTTAAGAATATTAAGTCAGCAATTGACGATAAATCGTCCATGAGTTCCAACAGCATTACGTTGTTGGCATCTGCCCTCATGGGTGTAATTATTGGTTTTGTGATTTGTTTTGTATTGATATACGATGTGACTTATGATGGCAAGGTTGACACCAATTTAACTGACCTTGGTTTATTCTTGTTATGTAGTGGTGGCTACATCATGGGTAGTGGCTTACCAAAGGCTTGGGTTGATGGCAAGATGCGTACTCGTTCTTGGGTTGAGGGTGAGAAGTTGCAGATTGATGCTGAGTCTGAGGTTGAGGAGTATAGGTCTAGGAGGAGAAGTAAGAGTGATGATGAAGAAATTGAAGGTGATGCATAGATAAAAATAGAAAGATAGCTTAGTGTTAGGTTATCTTTTTTTATTTGTATTAGGTATTTATAGTTATAATATTGAATAATTATTTAAGTACTTAAAAAACATATAAAAATTATGGCAAAAGAATTCATAAGACATTTGGATTATTATGGTTTTCCAGACCAGAATACATTCACAAGTGAAGGCAATGTTGACTTATCTGACATTCGCAAGAAGAATGAAGAGCAAGACGAGGCTATCCGTCATATTGGTAAAATGGAGCATGTGACTCATAGGGAGTTGCATGAGGTTGATATGAAGCATACTGATTGGAACAAGGGTCAAGATGCTGGTATTAGGAACTTATTCAGTGGCTTGACTGCTGTTAAAGAATTCAGCAATGACATGGCTGACACCGTTAGTGCTATGAACAATAACATTGAGTCCATCAGTGGTGATATTAGCACCATTAATGATGAGATTGAGGAGATTATTGAGATTATTGGTGGAGACACTGGTGGCACATCCATTAAGGATGAGGTTGAGGAATTAAGTGGTAAGGTTGAATCGTTGAGTGGTGAATTTATCACATATTCGGCAGAGACCAAGGAATATCTTGACAGGTATGCTGACAGTGCTCGTCGTACATTTGCTCGTAAGGACAGTGTATACACCAAGGATGAGATTGATACTAAGTTAAGTGCTAGTACTTATGACATGGCGACTAAGACTTGGGTTGGTGACAACTTTGTATCTAAGCTTTATGCTGAAGATATTTATGCCAAGAAGGAAGATTTGGTTGGCATAAATGGTAAGATAATTGAATTAAGTGGAACTACTTCTGCCAAGTTCAAGATGATTGATGAAAGTCTCAGTGGTTTAACGAATCATATTGAAGATTTGAGTAGGGACGCTGATGCTAGGATTGATGCTGTTGAGAGTAGTGTGACTCAATTTAACATTAGGGTTGCTGCTGTTGAGAATGGCTTGACCGCTAAGGCTGATAGAAGCGCATTGACAGAAAGTTACGCTGTGCTAGATGAAAAAATTGCGAAAAAGGTGGATAAGACTTCTTATCAAACTGACTTAACTAACATTGGTATTCAGATACGTAATTTAGATGCTGCTAAAGCCAATCAATTATCATTAGACCAAACAAATGCTGAGGTTACTCAAGTTAGGGGTTTGGTTAATACTGAGGAGAACAATAGGATTACTGCTGACACTAGGCTTGAGAACATGATTACTGCCATTACGTCAGACACTCAAGACATCAAAGATAAAAATGTTGAGCAAGACAATACAATTGAGGGCTTGGAAGATGGATTAGTTCAAGAGATTCAAGATAGGATAACTGGAGATGCAGCACTTCTTGGTCAAGCAAGTGATTCCACCACTGCTATTACTATTTATGGCGCAAGAAAGGAAGCTGAGAATCAAGGAAACAGAGCAATCTTAGAGGCTCAGAATTTGACACAAAATGCCAAGAATCAAGCTATGGATTACACAGACACCAAGTTTGGCGCTGTTGAAGGTTTGATTAGTGGTTTAGCGACTCAAGCATATGTTATTTCTGCTGATAATGAGGTTAGGTCTGAATTACGTAGTGAAATATCTAGCACTGCTACAAGTTTAAGTAATTCTATTACTGGAGAAACACGTAGAGCAACCATTGTTGAGAATGAATTAAGAAGAGATGTTGGCACTCATACTAACACTATCAGTACCATTCAGAGTAGATTAGGTGCTTTAACTGCTTGGTTAGGCACTGACCCAAGCCAATATGATGACAGTGGAAATGGCGTTATAGATGCTATGCATCGTGAGATTCATACTCTTAACAGCAATATTAATAAGATTGTCCAGCAATTGAGGGATAATTACAATATTAACATTACTCTATAATGAATGGTAATATCAATTGGGAGCAAGTTAGGGTTGATGCATCTATTAGTATAATGAATGCAATACTTAGCAGTTCCATAATGGTATTTATATTTCAATTCTTATTCAAGAAACAGATTAGTGATATTGCAGTTGAATATGCTGATAAACTTGTTGAGGAATTGAAGAAATAAAAGAAATGACCACTCAATTATGGGTGGTCATTTTAAGATTTTAGTCAGTTATATTTGAGTGAACATTTACATATTTACAATCTTCCCAATATGATGGTAAGTTGAAAGTACATAAGCTAGAAATATCAAATGTATTTCCTTCAGCCTCATCTTTTAAAAAAGTAAAAATGGCATTTCTTATGATTGGGTTCAATTCTTTCATTTGTTTATCTGTTAAGTGCTCATGGTGAAAATCTTCCATGTTATACCTAACATATGCCGCTATAACCTTTGCTTTAAAATTGAGGTTATCCTTTAAACGTTTTTCAAATGAGTTAATGATTTTTGCAAGTTTTCTCTTACCTTTTATATCACTTTTATCAAATGATTCTAAAAACGCCTCTTTGACTATAGGACTCTTAATCTTATTAATTCGTTTTAGTAATTCTTTATTTTCCATATTTCATTTTTCTTAAATCGTTTATTGGTAACAATACTTTTTCAAAACCTTTGATTGGTTCTCCAATATACTCTTTGCAATAACTAACCCTCTGCAATCTATTGCGGTATCTATGTTTATCATGCTCAATGGCTTTCTTATCCCTTCCCTTTCCATCAAAGGCTGTACCCTTCACATTTGGATTTCTACCAAGAGCTTCACCAAATTTGCTATGAGCTGTCTTGATATATAATCTATAATCGTGTTCATCATCTGAAAGAGACTTAACGATGCCCCCAACAAAGTTGAATATCATTGTACTTAGTCCTAATCCTTGGTAATCTTCGAGCACCACAATTCTACTTACAGAACAACCATATGGTATACCCTTTCTTGGCGTGTTTAGAATTCCCACAAATGCTACTGGAACGTTATTCCATTCAAACAATAAACACTTGCATGATTTATTCATTTCAGCAGTTAAGTAATGCGATTTTTTAAACATATTCCATACAATAGGTTCTACTCTTCTAACTGTTAGTTTAATCTGAGGTCTTTGACCCTTCTTATGATTAATCTTTACTATTTTCACTATCCATGCTCTTTTTCTCTTTTATTTTCCTTGCAACTTCTTCCATTGCCTTTTGTCTTTTTTTGTTCATATCATCGAAGCATTTCCTACACATGGGATATATCCAATGATGTTCTGTTATTGGTTTATTTATGTGTTTTCCGCACACCTCACAAGTGTGATAGGAATCAGCCTCAGCGTCTTCAATCATTGAACGAAGTTCATCAGTCTTCTTGCTGACATATATGGTTAAATAGCCAAATTTCTCCTTAATCTGGAGTATTTCTATCCTATCATCCCCTTCTTTATCCTTATTATAGTCTTCGATGTAATCTATAATGGGTTGATATAGTTTTTCCCATCCCTTATCACATTCGATACCAAACAGTTCATAAGGGTGCTTTGGTTCTACCTTTGGTTCATTCTCCCTTAATTTCTTGATTCTTTCCTTTTCCTTCTCAAGAAATTCCTTTGTCCATTTCTTACTTTTTTCCATGATATAGTTTTATTAAGTCATCAGCATACATCCAGCCTTTAATCTTTTCCATTGGAACTTTACCTTCTCCAAACTTACCGTAGGCAAAACAATTCTCCCCTAGTTTCTTTCTCTTTTGGAAGATATTGAGGTTAAAGTCCCTATCATCGAAGAATACTTGCCAATAGTCAGTGACCACGTATAATGTTGTACTGCCACTTAGTCTACCTTCAGTTAACAACAAGACCTTTCTCATTTGTTCTTCCTCAATGGGAAGGTCTTCAATCTTATTCCATTGTAAATCTGTTTTCATTTATAAAATCACGATATTTATTTTGGTTCTCTTTCAATGCTTCCTTTGATATAAAATCAAAACGTATAAACTCTTTGGGGCTACATTTATCACAAGAATAGCAACCACTGCCAAAGATAACGTTTGTCAGAATCAAATTGCCACATTGTGGACACTTCATAACATAAGGTTCTCCAATCATTGTGGTACATCCATTGATTCAGTTAGTATATCAATATCTCTTGGTG
>Ga0247609_10002018_pt1 | contig 22462 bp, 16 predicted proteins | sample 172DNAGHGlowgp2_FD_193487 | JGI IMG/M metagenome (GOLD analysis project Ga0247609, IMG submission 193487) | Sheep rumen microbial communities from Palmerston North, Manawatu-Wanganui, New Zealand - 1728 DNA GHGlow gp2 | ecosystem: Host-associated > Mammals > Digestive system > Stomach > Rumen ...
GTTCTTTAAATTATATATGTATGCGGAGGGCTTGATTGTGAGCGGAGAAAGGGATATGCCATAGTTGGGGGCGAAGGCATCATCGACGTCGGTGTACTTGTACCGTTCTACCTTTCTGGTAGGGAAGCCCATGCGTCGGAAGATCTCAAAGGCTTCGTCACGTACAGCATTCATCACGTTACAGCTCCTACTCTTAATAAGGTCGGACACCTCCTGGTAAAGTTCTATGTACTGCAGTTCACTCCTCATGCCAGTTCTTCCTTTATCCAGTCAAATCCTTGTTCTTCAATCTGCTGTGCCAGCGCTGCTGTGCCAGTCTTCACAATTTTGCCGTCGATGAGCACGTGCACGACATCGGGGCGGATGTAGTCGAGCAACCGTTGGTAGTGGGTGATGACGATGGCTGAGGTTTCTGCCGTACGCAGCTTGTTGAACCCTTCTGCCACGATGCGGAGTGCATCAACGTCAAGTCCTGAGTCAGTCTCGTCAAGTATGCAGAGGGTAGGCTCGAGCATCGCCATCTGGAAGATTTCGTTGCGCTTGCGTTCTCCTCCCGAAAAGCCTTCGTTGACGGAGCGGTTCATCAGTTTCTGGTCTATCTCCACCAATTTGCGCTTTTCACGCATGATTTTGAGAAAATCGGTGGATTTGAGCGGTTCTTTGCCCTGTGCTTCACGCCGTGCATTGACTGCCGCACGCATGAAATTTGTCATGCTGACACCTGGTATCTCGATGGGTGCCTGAAAGGACATGAAGATGCCTGCATGGGCGCGTTCTTCAGTGTTCATGGTAAGGAGGTCTTTGCCGTTGAAGGTGATGCTGCCTTCTGTCACCTCGTAGGAGGGGTTGCCCACGATGACGTTGCTGAGTGTGGATTTGCCTGCACCGTTGGTGCCCATGAGTGCATGTGTCTCACCATCGCGGATGGTGAGGTTCACCCCCTTGAGTATTTCTTTATCGCCAACTTTGGCGTGGAGATTCTTGATTTCTAACATGTTTTGTTTATTGTTGACAGGTGATGGTTTAGAGCAACTCTTCATTCCCTCATTCTTAATTCATCCCACTGTTCCTTCAAGTGACACGGATAAAAGTTTCTGTGCCTCGACGGCGAACTCCATGGGGAGTTTATTGAGCACATCCTTGGCATAGCCGTTCACGATGAGACCGACTGCCTCTTCGGTGGAGATGCCACGCTGGTTGCAATAGAAGAGCTGGTCTTCATTGATTTTGGAGGTGGTGGCCTCGTGCTCTACGGTGGCTGTGTTGTTGTGGATGTCCATATAGGGGAAGGTGTGGGCTCCGCACTGGCTGCCTAGCAGCAGGGAATCGCATGAGGAATAGTTGCGAGCGTTGTCTGCTTGCTTGCCCACTCTGACGAGTCCACGGTAGGAGTTTTGTGACTTGCCTGCCGAGATGCCCTTGGAGATGATGGTGGAGCGGGTGTTCTTGCCTATATGTATCATCTTTGTGCCAGTGTCTGCCTCTTGATGGTTGTTGGTGACTGCCACTGAATAGAACTCTGCCACACTGTTGTCGCCACGGAGCACACAGGAGGGGTATTTCCACGTGATGGCAGAACCTGTCTCGACTTGTGTCCAAGAGAGCTTGCTATTCACGCCCCGCAGATCACCGCGCTTGGTGACGAGATTGAGCACACCGCCCTTGCCTTCAGCATCGCCAGGATACCAGTTCTGCACGGTCGAGTACTTCACCTCCGCGTTATCCATCACCACAATCTCGACTATGGCGGCATGCAGCTGGTTTTCGTCACGCATTGGAGCGGTGCATCCCTCCAGATAGGATACGTAGGAGCTTTCGTCGCATATGATGAGGGTGCGCTCAAACTGCCCGGTGTTGCGTGCATTGATGCGGAAATAGGTGGAGAGCTCCATGGGACAACGGGTGTTTTTGGGAATATAGACGAACGAACCATCAGAGAACACGGCGCTGTTGAGTGCTGCAAAATAGTTGTCGCGGTATGGCACCACACTACCCAGATATTGTCTGACTAAATCAGGGTGATTCTTCACTGCTTCGCTAATAGAACAAAAGATAATACCCTTCTCTGAAAGTTTCTCCTTGAAAGTGGTCTTTACAGACACCGAATCCATCACTGCGTCCACCGCTGTGCCCGACAGCGCCAACCTCTCTTCGAGGGGGATGCCAAGCTTGTCGAAAGTCTTCATCAGTTCGGGGTCAATCTCCTCTACAGACAGAGAACCTTTCTTGCTTTTTGCGGTCGGGTCAGCATAGTAGGAGATGGCTTGGTAGTCAATCTCTGGAAGATGCACGTGCCCCCATGTGGGCTGAACCTGTGTGAGCCAATAACGGTAGGCTTCCAGACGGAATTGTAATAACCAGCCGGGTTCGCCTTTCTTCTCTGAAATGAGACGAACAACCTCCTCGTTCAAGCCTTTCTCTATGATTTCAGTATGTACTTCGGTGGTGAAGCCAAATTCGTATTTCTTCTCCGCCACACTGCGCACAAATTCATTCTTCTCCTCTTTGCCTTTCTCTCTCATTCTTTCATTCCCTCGTTCTTGGTGGGCTTCAATTTGTCCACCACTGGTTTGAAACCGTACTTGGGTTCACAGCCATTGGCAATCTCGGTTTGATCAGTCACCAAAAGGATGTCGGGGATAATCACCTGCGTGGCATGCTTCACCTGATAAAATAGGTCTGAACGTGCCTCCAACTTTTGCGTTTTGAACCCTGCATTGCTTGCAATGAAGTCGAAAAGGTTGAGTGCCACACTGAGCATCAAGGCATAGCAGACCACTCCCACCAAGGCACCCAGTATGCGGTTGAGGAAGTTGAGTTTCAGCTTCTTGAAGAACTCTGTGAAGAAGGCGGCAAGCCATCCTAAGACAAGCGGTACGATGATGACGATGAGCACAAAGGCAATCAGGCGTCCGAACCCGATGCTGGCACCTGTCTTGTCTGCCAAGAAGTCACCAAACTGATGGTAGAGCGTGGCGGCGATGAGCAAACCGACCGCCACACCCAGAAAGTGTGCCACTTGCTTGAAGGCGCCTTGTTTCCAACCTATGACAGCACCAACAATCAGTACGATATAGATGAGTATATCCATACCTGAATTCTAACTTTCAAGTCTAAAATATTCAAAGTTTTGCCTTCACCTCTACCTCAGTGTAGGTCTCAAGCACATCACCCTCGCGGATGTCGTTGTAGTTGACGATGGATATGCCGCACTCGAAGTCACGTCCCACCTCCTTCACATCGTCCTTAAAACGCTTGAGGGCAAGGATTTCGCCAGTATGCACAACAATGCCGTCGCGCACCACGCGCACCTTGTCGTTGCGGTGCACCTTTCCTTCGGTCACCCAACAACCAGCCACAGTGCCAACCTTCGTGATATGATATACCTGACGTACATCCACCTGAGCCGTAACTTCCTCCTTGAGAGTCGGAGCCAGCATACCTTCCATGGCATCCTTCACCTCCTCGATGGCATCATAGATGATGGAGTAGAGACGGATGTCCACGCCATACTGCTCTGCCAAACGACGGGCAGCAGCTGACGGACGTACCTGGAAACCAATGATGATGACGTTTTCGGAAGCATGTGCCAACTCCACATCGTTCTCACTGATTTGACCCACAGCCTTGTGGATGACATTCACCTGAATCTTCTCTGTGGAGAGTTTGATGAGTGAGTCGGAAAGTGCTTCGATAGAACCGTCCACGTCACCCTTCACCACCAAGTTGAGTTCCTTGAAGTCTCCCAAGGCAATGCGGCGTCCCAGTTCATCCAATGTCAGACGTGTCTGGGTGCGAAGACCTTGCTCACGTTTCAACTGTTCACGCTTGTTACAGATTTCACGAGCCTCTTGCTCAGTGTCCATCACGTGGAAGGTGTCACCTGCAGTCGGTGCACCATTCAGCCCAAGGATTACGGCTGGTTCGGCAGGAAGTGCCTGTTCAATGCGCTGACCACGCTCGTTGAACATGGCTCTAATTCGGCCGTAGTGCGTACCTGCTAGTACGATATCGCCCTGATGGAGCGTACCATTCTGCACAAGAACGGTAGCCACATAACCACGTCCCTTGTCTAGCGTTGACTCAATGATGGAGCCAGTTGCTTTTCGGTTAGGGTTCGCCTTCAGGTCAAGCATCTCTGCCTCCAACAGCACCTTGTCCATGAGTTCCTCTACACCGATGCCCTTCTTGGCACTGATGTCTTGACTCTGATACTTGCCGCCCCATTCCTCCACAAGGAGATTCATGGCAGAAAGCTGTTCCTTGATTTTGTCAGGATTGGCGCCTGGCTTATCAATCTTGTTGATGGCAAAAACCATTGGAACACCAGCTGCCTGAGCATGGGCGATAGCCTCCTTTGTCTGAGGCATCACGTCGTCGTCGGCAGCAATAATGATGATGGCAATATCTGTCACCTGTGCACCACGGGCACGCATGGCCGTAAACGCCTCGTGACCAGGGGTGTCGAGGAAGGTGATTTTTCGGCCATCCTTCAACTTTACTTTGTAGGCACCGATGTGCTGAGTGATGCCACCAGCCTCACCGGCAATCACGTTCGTGTTGCGGATATAGTCGAGGAGCGAAGTCTTACCATGGTCAACGTGACCCATCACAGTGATGATAGGGGCGCGTCTCTCGAGGTCTTCCTCCTTGTCCTCTTCCTCTTCGATGGCATTAGACACCTCACCAGACACGTACTGTGTGGTGAAACCGAACTCCTCCGCCACAATGTTGATGGTTTCTGCATCCAGACGCTGGTTGATGCTTACCATCATGCCGATTGACATACAAGTGGCAATGACCTGATTAACAGAAATGTCCATCATCGTGGCAAGTTCGTTGGCAGTTACGAACTCTGTAATCTTCAGCACCTTGCTTTCTGCATTTTCAGCCATTTCCTCTTCCGCCATGCGCTCATGGATGGCCTGACGCTTGTCCTTACGGTACTTCACGCCTTTCTTCTCCTGCTTGGCGGTGAGACGTGCCAACGTCTCTTTCACCTGCTTTGCAACCTCTTCCTCTGTCAGTTCTACTGGCTTTGGTGGCTGCTTCTTTTTGTTCTTCTTCTTGCCTTGACCTTGCTGCTGAACTTGTTGGCTCTTCTGCAGCAGGGCATTGTTCTGACCCTGCTTTCCACCTTGCTTCTTGCCCTGACCTTGCTGGTTCTGGCCATTAGCCTGTTTGGCAGCAGCGTCTATGTCAATCTTGTTGCTGTTGATGCGGTTACGCTTCTTCTTCTGACCAGCGCCCTGACCATTCTGGCCTTGTGTGTCTCCACCCTGAGCCTGCAGACGTTCCTTGCGACGTTCTGCCTTGCTCTTTCGGTCAGGACGTGTTTTGCTGTTCAAACTGGACAGATCAATGAAACCTACCTGTTTAAACTGCACGCCAGACTCAACTGGTGCAGTCAGATGGTATACACCGTTTTCGTCTTGTTCTAAGCGGTCAGCAGGAGACTGCTTGCCTTTTTTCTTTGCAGTAGGTTCTTTCTTTGCCGCCTCTTCCTCCACGGGGGAAGAGGGCTGTTCTGTAGGTGAAACCGAAACCTGTTCGGCCTCTTGCTCCTTTTCCACCTTTGGCGCAGCTTTTTCCTCTGAAGCGGGAACAGCGGGTTGGGGCTCAGCCTTCACTTCCATCTTGGGCTCTTCCTTCTTTAGGTCATTGATGTTGCCGACAATCTTCAGTTGAGGCTTTTTTGCTGCCTTTTCCTTTTCAAGTCGTTCCTTCTCTAGACGTTCTTTTTCAACACGGGCAGCCTGCTGACGTTCCTTCTTCTCCTGCTGTTCCTTCACTTTCTGGTTCTGAATCTTCTGTTTCGTTTCAGCATTCTGCTTCATGTCTTCACCAAACTCCTTTTGGAGCAAGGTGTACTGCTCGTCCGTGATTTTAGCGTTTGGCGTTGCATCTTGTAGCGCCAAACCCTTCTTCTGCAGGAATTCAGCTACGGTGTTGATTCCTACATTCAGTTCCTTTAATGCTTTGTTCAGTCTTACTGCCATATAGACTTAATGATAATTTTATGTGCAATTATTCTTCAAATTCTGCCTTCAAGATGCGGATCACCTCGTCCACTGTGTCCTCCTCAAGGTCTGCTTTCTCAACGAGCATAGCACGTGGGGCGCCCAGCACAGCCTTTGCAGTGTCCAGACCAATGCTCTTGATGGCATCAATAATCCAAGGCTCAATTTCATCCTTGAACTCATCCAGATAAATATCTTCTTCGTCAGGCTCTTCGCCATTCAGTTCGCGGAACACGTCAATCGTATAACCAGTTAACATACTTGCCAGTTTGATGTTGTCACCGTTCTTACCGATGGCAAGACTCACTTGGTCAGGCTGCAAGTACACCTCAGCCTTCTTCTTCTCTTCGTCAAGAGAGATGGAAGACACCGATGCTGGGCTGAGCGCACGCTGGATGAACAATTTGATGTTGCTTGTATAGTTAATGACGTCAATATTCTCGTTGTGCAACTCACGTACGATACCATGAATGCGGCTACCCTTCACACCAACACAGGCACCTACGGGGTCAATGCGTTCGTTGTAGCTTTCTACTGCAATCTTTGCACGTTCACCAGGAATGCGAGCAATGCGCTGTACGGTGATGAGACCATCGTTGATTTCAGGCACTTCTTGTTCCAGCAGACGGCGTAGGAACTCGGGCGCTGTGCGGGAAAGGATAATCTTGGGGTTGTTGTTCAGGTTGTCCACACGGAGCACTACGGCGCGAGCCGTTTCACCCTTGCGGAAGAAGTCACCTGGAATCTGTTCACTCTTTGGAAGAAGCAACTCGTTGCCCTCGTCATCTAGCAACAGCATCTCGCGCTTCCAAATTTGGTACACTTCACCGCTCACAATCTGACCCACCTTGTCCACGTATTTGTTATAGAGGTTATCATGTTCGAGGTCAAGAATCTTGCTTGCCATTGTTTGGCGCAGAGTTAGGATGGCGCGGCGTCCAAACTTGGCAAATTCCACCTTCTCACTCACTTCTTCGCCCACTTCGAAATCCTTGTCAATCTGCTGAGCTTCTGACAGGCTGATTTCCGCATTCTCGTTTTGCACCTCACCATCTTCCACCACAACACGGTTACGGTAAATCTCAAAGTCACCCTTGTCAGGGTTTACGATCACGTCAAAGTTCTCGTCCGAACCGTAAGTCTTCTGCAATACGCTGCGGAAACTATCCTCAATCACACTTACCAAAGTGGTTCTGTCAATGTTCTTGGTCTCCTTGAAGTCCTTGAAAGTGTCTATCAAGTTGACACGTTCTGTCAATTTTTTTGTAGCCATTATAATTGTTTTTTTAGTTGTTTCAATGTCCGTCTATTTGAAATCAATGATATTCTTCACCCACTTCACGTCACCATAACCAAAGGACTTGTCCACCTCCACCATTTGAGGACGTTTCTTACCCTCAATTCGTTGTTTCTCCATCACCGTCACCACAAAGCCCTGTTCGTCCGCACTCTTCATGGCACCCTCCAGCTTCTTTCCGTCAGCTGTCAGCAACTCCACGTCATAGCCTATGGAGTTGATGTATTGCTGTAGTACCTTGAACGGCTGCCCGATGCCTGCTGACCCCACTTCCAACTCAAAATCCTCCACATCGCGGTCTAAGTGCTCCTCGAAGAAACGGCTCAGTTCACAGCAATCCTCAATCCACACACCGTCCTTGTGGTCAATCTCTACAGTGATTTTGTTTTGCTCATCCACTGTGGCATCCACCAAGAAATACTCCTTGCCCTCCAACCATTCGAGAGCCAAATCCTTCACTTTGTTTTTATCAATCATACGAATATCATTTATACAATAAGAAGAGGGAACTTTTCAGTCCCCTCATTCATTTTCGCTGCAAAGATACGTCATAATTAGTACACTGCCAAATAAAACGATGTTTTTTTGCCTTTAGTGGCTGAAAATCATCATTTCTCCAGCGAAGTTGGTGCCTGTTTGTGTTTAAGCGTCATACTCCTGCCAAGACTTGATTTGCAAGTCCTCCATGCCTTTTTCGCAGAAAGCTTCGATGAAGGCAGAAGCGAGGCGGGCATTGGTGATGAGCGGAATGTTGTGGTCAATCGCACCACGACGGATGCGGTAGCCGTTGGTCAACTCGCGCTTAGAGTGGTTCTTTGGAATGTTGACGATGAGGTCGAACTTGTGGTCGGCAATCATCTTCATCACGTTCGGTTGGTCAGTGCCTTCCTCGTCAGGCCATGCTACAGCGGTAGCCTGCACGTTGTTGTCGTTGAGGAACTTGGCTGTGCCTTCGCTGGCGCAGATGGTATAGCCGCTCTTGACAAGGGCGCGTGCAGCATCGAGCATCGCAACCTTCTCTTTTGTACCACCCGATGAAATCATGATGGCCTTATCCTTGGAAGGAATCTTGTAACCAGTAGCAATCATCGCATTGAGGAGTGCTTCTTCGTAAGTGTCGCCCATGCAACCCACCTCACCGGTACTGCTCATGTCCACACCCAGCACAGGGTCAGCATTCTGCAGACGGGCGAAAGAGAACTGGCTGGCTTTCACGCCCATGCGGTCAATGTCAAACTCGCTCTTGTCAGGCTTGGTGTAAGGAGCATCAAGCATGATGCGAGTGGCTGTGTCGATGAAATTGCGCTTGAGCACCTTGCTGACGAATGGGAACGAACGTGAAGCACGGAGGTTACACTCAATCACCTTCACATCACGACCCTTAGCGAGATATTGGATGTTAAATGGACCAGAGATGTTAAGTTCCTTCGCAATGGCGCGACTGATCTTCTTGATCTGACGGATAGTGGCAAAGCTGATTTGCTGAGCAGGGAACACCATCGTGGCATCACCTGAGTGTACACCAGCAAACTCAACGTGCTCGGAAATGGCGTATTCAACCACTTCACCATTCTGTGCCACAGCATCGAATTCCACTTCATTGGTCTCCTGCATGAATTGGGAGATGACAACAGGATATTCTTTGCTCACTTCGCTTGCCATCTGGAGGAAACGCTCGAGCTCTTCGTAGTCATAGCAGACATTCATGGCAGCTCCTGACAGTACATAAGAAGGACGCACCAGCACAGGGAAGCCTACGCGCTCCACAAATGCCTTCACGTCATCCATGCTGGTCAATGCGCTCCACTGAGGCTGGTCAATGCCCAGTTGGTCGAGCATGGCTGAGAACTTATTACGATTCTCCGCACGGTCAATGCTGACAGGACTGGTACCGAGGATTGGCACACTCTGACGATAGAGCTTCATGGCCAAGTTGTTAGGTATCTGACCACCCACAGAGACAATCACACCACGTGGATTCTCAAGGTCAATCACATCGAGCACGCGTTCAAAGGAAAGCTCGTCGAAATAAAGACGGTCACACATATCATAGTCTGTTGACACCGTCTCTGGGTTGTAGTTGATCATGATGCTCTTATAACCGAGCTTGCGGGCAGTGGTGATGGCATTCACGGAACACCAGTCAAACTCCACAGAAGAGCCAATGCGGTAAGCGCCCGAGCCAAGCACTACCACAGATTTCTCATTATTATAATAGTTGACATCGTAACCTTCCACCGCATAAGTCATATAGAGGTAGTTGGTCAAGTCTGGATGCTCGCTTGCTACGGTTGGGATGCGTTTCACGGCTGGCAGGATGCCCAACTTCTTGCGGTAAGCACGCACGGCGAGGTTTTCCTTCTCCATGTTGCCGGCGGCGTTCTTCAACACGAAACGGGCAATTTGGAAGTCGGAGAAGCCCCAGATCTTTGCCTGACGCATTACGTCAGCAGGGATGTCTTCCACTGCATTGTAGGTTTCCAGCTTATGCTTATAGTCAACGATATTCTTCAGCTTTTCGATGAACCAAGGGTCAATCTTGGTCAACTCATAGATGCGGTCAATGGTATAGCCCTCTTCCAAAGCTTGAGCAATAGCAAAGATGCGCAGATCGGTTGGATTGGCGAGTTCTTCGTCAAGGTTGTCGAATTTCGTGTGGTCGTTGCCCACAAAGCCGTGCATGCCCTGACCAATCATGCGGAGTCCCTTCTGGATAAGCTCCTCGAAGGTGCGGCCAATAGACATGATTTCGCCCACAGACTTCATGCTTGAGCCAATCTTGCGACTCACACCCACAAACTTCGTCAAGTCCCAACGTGGAATCTTGCAGATGAGGTAGTCGAGAGAAGGAGCCACATACGCAGAGTTTGTTGTGCCCATCTCGCCAATCTGGTCGAGCGTGTAGCCCAACGCAATCTTAGCAGCCACGAAAGCGAGAGGATAACCTGTAGCCTTCGAAGCCAAAGCAGACGAACGGCTGAGACGTGCATTGATTTCGATGATGCGGTAGTCATCGGTGAAGGCATTAAATGCAAACTGGATGTTGCACTCACCCACGATGTTGAGATGACGCACACACTTGATAGTGATGTCCTGCAACATTTTCACTTGCTCCTCAGTGAGCGAACAAGTTGGAGCCACCACGATACTTTCACCTGTGTGGATGCCGAGTGGGTCGAAATTCTCCATTGAAGCCACTGTGAAGCAGTGGTCGTTAGCATCACGGATACACTCAAACTCAATCTCCTTCCAACCCTTCAAACTCTCCTCCACGAGCACCTGTGGGGCAAACGTGAAAGCTGATTCTGCAATTTTGATGAAGGTATCCTCATCAGGACACACGCCAGAACCAAGACCGCCCAATGCATAAGCAGAACGGATCATGATGGGGTAGCCGATGCGGCGTGCGGTGGCAACCGCCTCGTCCATTGTCTCGCAAGCTTGGCTTACAGGCACTTTCAAGTTCACCTTGTTCAACTCCTTGACGAAGAGGTCGCGGTCTTCTGTATTCATGATGGCCTCGACGCTGGTGCCCAGCACCTCTACGCCATACTCCTTCAGGATACCTTTTTGGAACAATTCTGTGCCGCAGTTCAGTGCTGTTTGACCACCAAATGCCAACAGAATGCCGTCTGGACGTTCCTTCTTGATGATTTCAGTAACAAAAAAGGTATTGACGGGCAAGAAATAAACCTTGTCTGCAATACCTTCACTCGTCTGAATGGTTGCTACGTTAGGATTCACGAGTACTGACCGGATGCCTTCCTCGCGAAGTGCCTTGAGTGCCTGACTACCTGAGTAGTCAAACTCACCTGCCTGTCCAATCTTCAAGGCTCCAGAGCCCAAGACAAGCACCTTCTTCAATTGCTTTTTCATCTGCAAAAAATGTATTTTCGTGAAATTTTGTGCAAAGGTACGGATTTTAATTGACAATTGACAATTGATAATTGATATTTTTGCTGTCCAGTGTGTTCTCGACACAAAAAAATGCCCCGAATGTCGAATTATTCATTGTCATTTGTCAATAATCAATTTAAAATAGTACATTTGCACCGGAAATTATAAACAACACCACAATCACACAAAACCTATGACAAGACAGATTCTTTTCATGCTGATGTTTTTGCTCAGCATCGTGGCAAGAAGCCAAAGTGCAGACGCTCTCTACGACGAGGGCAAGAAACTATATGATGCCAAGAAGTACGAGCAGGCTTTCAAGAAACTGCTGCCTGCAGCCCAGAAGGGTAACAAGAAGGCGCAATATCGTGTTGGGCGTTGCTACGACAAGGGTCACGGTGTAACCGAAGACAACCAGAAAGCCTATCAGTGGTATCTGAAAGGTGCCCAGCAAGGGCATGGTAAATCCCAATACCAATTAGCCAAATGCTACATGAAAGGCAAGGGTACTGCCAAAGACTCTGCCAAGGCAAAGGCATGGATGCTCAAAGCCATGAAAAATGACAAAGCAAAGGAAAAACTGAAAGAAGATGTTGCCGAAGGCGACAAAACTGCTATAGCCTTACAGAAACTGATAGGGAAATAATTCTATTGACAATTTGACCATTTACAATGTACAATTTGCTGTGCAGTGTGTGGTTGGTTTGCCCACATTGCATGAGCCTATCAAATGTAAATTGTAAATGGTCAAATTATGTATTTAATTGTGTACCAACGTACCGATGTCCTCACCTTCCATCACTTTCTTCAAGTTGCCTACGATGTCCATGTTGAACACATAGATAGGAAGGTTGTTTTCCATACACATGGCAGTGGCTGAGATGTCCATCACCTTGAGGTTTTGGGCAATCACCTCTGCATAAGTGATGTCGTGATATTTTGTAGCCGTGGGGTCTTTCTCTGGGTCTGCCGTATAGACACCATCCACACGGGTGCCTTTCAGCATCACGTCTGCCTCAATTTCCACACCACGCAGGGACGAACCCGTGTCAGTGGTGAAATATGGAGAACCTGTACCAGCCCCCATGATGACAACTTCGCCCTGTTCCATAGCTTCGATGGCCTTCCACTTATTGTAAAACTCACCGATGGGCTCCATTCGGATAGCTGTCAAGACACGGTTCTTCTGACCTATTGCTCCAAGCGCGCTCGACAAAGCCAGTGAATTGATGACCGTGGCGCACATTCCCATCTGGTCTCCTTTCACACGGTCGAAGCCCTTGCCCGCTCCGCTAAGACCACGGAAAATGTTGCCGCCACCGATGACGATGCCAATCTGCACCCCCATCTCTGCAATCTCCTTAATCTGCTGGGCATACTGGTTCAATCGCTCCACATTGATGCCCTGTTTCTGTTCTCCTGCCAGACTCTCACCCGAGAGTTTCAGCAATATACGCTTGAATTTTGCCATAACTTCTATCTTGTTTATTTTGCAATGATGAGGCTATACTTCTTTTTGCCCTGTTGCACGAGGATGTACTTGCCATCGAGCAGGTCTGCAGTGGTGAGCAGTTGGTCAGGTGCGGATGCCTTGTCCTTGTTGATGCTTACGCCGCCACCCTTGACGAGTGTCTTCACTTCGCCCTTGCTGGGGAAGACCTGTGCGTGGTCAACAGTCAAGTCAGCAAGTTTCACCCCTGCATCGAAAAGGCTCTTCTCCACTTCGAAACGGGGTACACCAGCAAAGACATCGAGCAGGGTTTGCTCGTCAAGTTTAAGGAGGCTCTCCTTGGTGGATTTGCCAAAGAGGATGTTGGATGCCTCGACTGCCATGTCGTAGTCTTCGCGAGAATGTACCATGACGGTCACTTCCTCGGCAAGACGCTTTTGGAGCACACGGCGACCAGGGTCGGCATCTTGCTCGGCGATGATGGCGTCAATCTCCTCTTTCTCCAGCGAGGTAAATATCTTGATGTAGCGCTTGGCATCCTCATCAGGCACGTTGAGCCAGAACTGGTAGAACTGGTAAGGTGAGGTGCGGGTGCGGTCGAGCCATACGTTACCACTTTCGGTTTTGCCGAATTTGCGTCCGTCGCTCTTGGTAACGAGAGGACAGGTGAGGGCGAAACACTCGTTTCCGTTCATGCGGCGGATGAGTTCAGAACCTGTGGTGATGTTGCCCCATTGGTCAGCACCGCCGAGCTGGAGTTTGCAGCCCTTGTGCTCGTTGAGGTAGTAGAAATCGTACCCCTGCAGCAGTTGATAGGTGAACTCCGTGAAACTCAAACCGTCACGTGCCTCTCCGTTCAGACGCTTCTGCACAGACTCCTTTGCCATCATGTAGTTGACGGTGATGTGTTTGCCGATGTCGCGCACAAAATCAAGGAACTTGAAGTCCTTCATCCAATCGTAGTTGTTGACGAGTTCCGCACGGTTAGGTGCATCGCTGTCAAAGTCGAGGAAATGGGAGAGCTGTTTCTTTATGCAGGCAACATTGTGGCGCAAAGTTTCCTCGTCGAGGAGATTGCGCTCCTGACTCTTGCCCGATGGGTCGCCAATCATGCCTGTTGCACCTCCGATGAGGGCAAGGGGCTTGTGGCCGCAACGCTGGAAGTGGCGGAGCATCATCACACCGCAGAGGTGTCCGATGTGGAGAGAGTCGGCAGTGGGGTCAATGCCGAGGTATGCAGTGACTTGCTCTTTTTTGAGCAGTTCGTCTGTACCGGGCATCATTTGGTGTATCATCCCACGCCATGTGAGTTCTTGTACGAAATCTTTCATTATGTTGAGTTTTAAGTTTTTATGTTTTGGGGTGCAAAGGTAGGGAAAAAAATGAAAAAAAGAAAGAATGAGAAAATGAAAAAAGAAAAAAGGGTAAGGAATTGTTGTTTTTTCAAGAAAAAAGGACATCAAATAAAAAAAACTCTCAACTCTCAACTCTCAACTTTCAACTTTTTTGTATCTTTGTCCCCAAATTTTCATCTTTAATACAAAAAACTTAATAACCTATGTCATTTAGAAACATCATGCAAGCCGCAGCGCTTGCGGCATTTTTGGGAGCACCTCTGACCGCTTCTGCTCAGAAAGTGAAGGCTCCTGCAGGAGGTAAGAAAATCAGTAAGGAACTCATTGGCATCTTCTTCGAGGACATCAGTTATTCAGCTGATGGTGGTCTCTATGCAGAGTTGATAGAGAATGGCTCATTCGAGTACAACCCCAACGAACGTGACGGTTGGGGACCTGGCACATCATGGAAGACAGCACGTCCCGGTCACTCACTGGGTATGCTTCAGGTACGTATGGACAACCCCATTCATCCGAACAACCCCACCTACATGCGTCTGCACACTGAGCGTGTGAAAGAATATTATGACTATGCGGGCTGGAAAGGTTTTGGTTTGGAGAATGATGGTTTCGACGGCATCAGTGTGAAGGCAGGTGCGAAATATGATTTCTCGGTGTTTTTCCGCAATATTGGTGCTGCCAAGCAGGTGCGCGTGGTGCTGACAAAGCCCGGACAGGGATGGGGCGCTCAGCCTTCAGTATTGGCAGAGACCACTCTCAATGTGAGCGACACTTTCTGGAAGAAGTATGAAGCTACACTCACATCATCTGAAGACTGCACGAATGCCAGCCTGCAGATATTGGTGCTGACTCAGGGAGACTTGGACATCGATATGGTTTCTTTGATGCCACAAGACACTTATAAAGGTCATGGCTTGCGTAAAGACTTGGCTGAGGCATTGGCAGGCTTGGAGCCTAAGTTCATGCGTTTCCCCGGTGGTTGCGTGGTGCACGGTGGCGGCGACGGTTTCTGGGACACTTACCGTTGGAAGACCACAGTAGGTCCAAAGGAGCAGCGTCGTGGTTTGAAGAACACTTGGGGCTATCATCAGTCCATGGGTCTTGGTTACTATGAATACTTCCAATTCTGCGAAGATCTCGGCATGGAACCACTTCCAATTCTTCCTTGCGGTGTGAACTGTCAGGGTACGAATGGTGGTTGGAACATGCGCACACAGGCTCAGGATTTCGTGCCTATGAGCGAGATGGACGAGTGGGTGAACGAAGCACTTGACCTCATTGAGTGGGCAAATGGCGACGTGAACACCAAGTGGGGTAAGGTGCGTGCAGAAGCAGGTCACCCCAAGCCTTTCAACCTGAAATATCTGGGTCTCGGTAACGAGGAGAAGATTACGAAGGAATTTGAGGAGCGCTTTAAATATATATATGACCGCGTACGTGCGAAATATCCTGACATTGTGATTGTCGGCACGGCAGGTCCTGGCTCTCACAAGGGCAACCCCGACTTCGAAAACGGTTGGAGAATTGCTGAAGAGACAGGTGTGGATATCTTGGATGAGCACTACTACGAGCCACGTAACTATTTCCTTGACAATCAGACCAACTACGACAACTACCCACGTGACCGCAAGACAAAGGTCTATTTGGGTGAGTATGCTGCTAAGGATAAGAAGCTGGCTGATGCCCTCTACGAAGGTCTCTATCTTCTTGGCATCGAGCGCAACGGCGACGTGGTGACCATGACCAGCTATGCTCCACTCTTCTGCAAGAAGAACCATGAGAGCTGGAACCCTGACCTCATCTACTTCGACAACGAGAAGGTCATCTACACATGCAGCTACTACGTTCAGCAGATGTTCGGCACAACTTCCGGTGACTACTATTATGGTGACGTGGCTAAGTTCCAAGGTGGTGACAAGTATCAGGGCACTTCTGCAGTGCTGAACACTGAGAAGGGCGAACTCTACATCAAACTCATCAACGCAGCAGCAGAAGCAAAGACTGCCACCATCGACCTGAGCAAGTTCAAGGGCTTCCCAGCTGTGGCTCCAATGACAACCATCAGCAACGAATCCATTGATGCTGAAAACAATTTCGAGGCACAGCCAGTTGCTCCTCAGACGAAAGATATCAAGATTTCCAAGAAGATGACACTTTCTGTGGCACCATATTCTGCAAATGTGATTCGCCTGAAAGTGAAGTAAGAACAAGGCAAAATGAAAGAGTGCACAATTGGCTATCAAGTCAATTGTGCATTTTTTTTGTGATAGTTCTCATTTTTTTGCTATTTTTATTTGTAAGTTGATGAGAAAGACGTATATTTGCACTCATAACATTAACCTTGACAGGTATTTGAAATACTAGAAACTTTGACTCGAATCACTCAATATTTCCGTAGAACGCTCTCTGCACGAATATGTCTGTGCGTGTTGCTGTCGGTGACTGTCTTGTTGGTAGCCGCCCTTTCGGTGATGTTCCGTTATTCCCATAATGCGATTGAGCAGGAATCCTTGGCGAAAGCAGAACAGATGCTGAACGAGAAGGTGCAGTACATCGAGAATCACTTGCACGCTGTCGAAGTGGCGACCAGGAACATGAGATGGAATGTGGAGCAAAAGCTGCATGAACCAGACATGATGGAGACCTACTGCAGTCAGATGACCAGAAACAATCCGAACATTGTCGGGTGTGCCATCGTCTTTAAGCCCAATTACTACAAGGAGAAAGGAGAATTGTTCCTTACTTACGCTTATCATCCGGAAGACGAGGATAGTGACGTTGTCATCATGACACATGACCCTCACATCATTCAGCCCGATCTCTTTGCTGAAACACCCTATGTGGGGGTGAACTGGTACACGATTCCGATGGAAGAGAACACGACCTGCTGGGTGAGGCCTCATGCTCCTAATGACACCATCAACTCGACCATTGTGTCGTGCTGTATGCCTATCCATGACAAGAAGGGTAATCCCGTGGGTGTGATGGCAGCCGATGTGTCTGTGGAATGGTTGTCAAACATGATTCTCGGTTCCCATCCCTTCCCGAACTCTTATACAACTGTTCTGGCAGGACCAGGCACTTATATCATCCATCGTGACAGCACGTTCCTCTACCATAAGATGATGCCCAAGGAGATGGCGAAAGAGCCAGATCCGAGGGTGAAGGAATTGGTGAGGTCGATTTTGGCGGGAGAGTCAGGCTGTCGTTCCGTCCATGTGAGAGGAAAGGATTGTTATGTGCTTTATAAAGCCATGAACAATGGACATTGGAATGTCTGCATGGTGTGTCCGGAGGATGACATCTTTGCTGTCAGCAAACGTCAGCAGAATTATATGCTTATCATCATGGTGTTGAGTATTGTGCTGATTGTAGCCTTCTGCTTCTATATCGTGCGCAGACACCTGAAACCGCTGGAGATGTTGTCGCAGTCGGTACAACGCATCTCACAGGGAGACTATTCCATTCATATCCCTTCCACCAGAAGGAAGGATGAGGTGGGCATGTTGCAAAACAATTTTGGCGTGATGCACTCCTCGTTGATGCGCAACATACAGCAGATGAATGACCTATCCGAAACGCTCAAGGAACGCAATGAAGAACTCGGTGCCATCCATGCTAAAGTGCGAGAGGCCGACAATGTGAAGATGAACCTCATTCATAAGATTGCTGACAAGATGATTATGCCTATCAAGGGTATCGATGGTGGTGTGGCACATTTGGAAGAGAATTGTGAGAATATCACGAAAGAAGAAACTCAGACGCTGTCGGAGCAAATGATGAGTCATGCTAAAGCGATTACTGACTTGTTAGAGCAAATGCTGGAAATACCCAAGAAGAAAAAGAATAAGACCTCATGAAAAGCCTGTTCTATCATATCAACCGCTCTTTGGCGCTGAAGCTTTGCCTCAGCATCCTGTTTTGTGTGGTCATCGTGTTCACACTCAGCTTGGGCTTTCTTTATCTGCGTTCGCGACAGATGGTGAAGCAGGAGGCGATGCTGCATGCCGAACATGTGCTTCAGAACATCTCCTTGCGTGTGACAAGCTATCTTGACGAGGTGGAGACAGCCACCAATAATATCGAATGGCTGGTGCTGGAGAATTTGCAACCCGATTCACTCCTGAACTACTCCCGTAGGGTGGTGGAACTCAATCCTAATGTCAATGGATGCTCCATCACGATGGAGCCCAATTTCTTCCCTCAGTATGGACGTAACTTCTCTGTCTATTCGCTGAGAGACCATGATTCGATTGAATCTGTCTTCGAAGCTCCCTATAATTACTACGACAAGGTATGGTATAAGAAACCCCGTGAGAAATCTGAAACATGTTGGGTGGACCCCTATAATGACTTCAACGAAGGCACCCTTTCCTCGCCTGTCATGATTGCCTCCTATTGCAAACTGCTGAAAGACGAGTCTGACAATTTCATTGGAGTCATTGCTACAGATCTTTCCATCGAATGGCTTTCCAAGACCGTCTCGGCAGAAAAGCCTTATCCTGGTGCTTATTTCCTGATGCTGGGCGAGGATGGACATTATTTCGTACATCCCGATCGCATGAAACTGGTCAAGGAGAGCATCTTCTCTGTTGCGGATGCAAAGCAGCATCCCGACATCATCACATTGGGCCACGAAATGATTTCAGGCAAGAAGGGCAATATGCGTGTCAATATTGCCGGAAAACCTTCCCTCGTGTTCTATCAGCCTGTAGGAGACACTTCTTGGAGCATAGCTCTTGTCTGTCCTGAAGACGAGATATCCGACAGTTACACCCGTATGGGTTACATTCTTATTCCGCTGCTCATCATCGGCTTTATACTGATGTTGGTGGTATGCTGGAAAATCATCAATCACTTCATCCGTCCATTAAAACAGCTGGCTCAGCAGTCACACTACATTGCTGCAGGTCATTTCGACAAGAAGCTTCCGGAGAGCACGCGTGAAGATGTGGTGGGCAATTTGCAGAACAGCTTCATCTCCATGCAAAATTCCATTAACGAGCATATCACCGACATTCAACAGGTGAATGACGAGATGGCGAAGCGTAACAATGAACTCGTCACTGCCAACAAGTTGATTGAGGAAGCAGACAGACGGAAAGTGGCGTTCATCCATGATGTGTCACTTCAGATTCGAACACCGCTCAATATCATCGTAGGCTTCATGCAGGTGCTGCGTGAGACATTCTCCATATTGCCGAAAGAGGAGATAGTTAGTTGCGCAAAAACGATGAGGGAGAATGCCGACTCCATTCAGCGTATGTCCAACATGATCTTTGACGTGTCGAGAATGGATGCTCAGCAGAAACTTGACTTGACCAAGGAGGTGGAGGTGCTTCCTTTGGTGAGGGAAGCTATCCGGACTTTTTCGGAGATAACGACGCCTGAGCAGGTGACTTTGAACTTTACGACTACGCTGTCAGACGATTTCACCATCCACACCAATCGTCTCTATCTGCTCAGGATAGTGCGCGAATTGCTGATTAATGCTAAGAAGTTTTCTACAGAGAGAGTGGTCAACTTCTCTGTGAAAGCGGAAGACGATTGGGTTCGTTTTGTCGTCGAAGATAAGGGCGAAGGAATCATGGAGGAAGAACGTTCCCATGTCTTTGTGCCATTCGTCAAGCTGGATAGTTTCAGCGAGGGTTTAGGTCTCGGCCTTGGCTTGTCCCTTCAGAATGCACGCCTGTTGGGTGGAAACCTCACGCTCGACCCCACCTATACGGAAGGTGCCCGCTTCATTCTCGAAATTCCCAACAAATAGTGCTCAACTGTTGGGCGTGTCTTGACGCACCAAGTTTCCTTTATTATAAGTCTTGAGAAAATCTGCGATACGGCTTCGCAGCAACTGATACATGTCGCAATCCTTGAATTGGGTGTTGCGGCGCAGCATCTGTACAGGTTGGAACTGGCTGTGTGAATAGCAGGCAAGTTCATTGTTCATCTGCTGATTGTTGCCACGTGCCAGCATCTTGATGTCCTTCTCCCGTTCGCGGCGCAAGATGGTGCATACAGGCGTGAGAGCCGCATCCACCACGTTCTCCATCAGGTGATGCCCTTGCATGAAGAGGTATGTGTTATCCTTTCTTAAGCCCAAACCCTCCAGTTCCTGCTTCAGCGGGGTGAGTTTCCCCTTGGCATCCTTCACGTGCTGCTGCAGCCATGCCAATTTGCGGTTCACCTGCTTGCGCACACGTTCCAATGCATCGATGGGCTTGAACACATTCAGTTGCTCCACTGCCACGATGTTGTTGAAGTTGTTCAACGGGAAATCGTTGTAGCGTCCACGTCGGTGCAGCCACACCATCCAGATGAACAGTTCGTAGATGATTTCAGAATATTGACGCAGATATTCCTCAAAGTTGAAGATGTCGCGGTCATTCAGCGTTGCCATCACACACACATTGTGCAGCGAAGGCGCGTAACACTGATAATTCTCGATGGAGTAGGCATAAGTGTGGATGACGTAAGGATTGTCCAGCATCCTTTGCGACGAAGGCGTGTGGCGTTGCAGCAGGTAATCAAGGTCGGCATCCACACAGGCAATCATATAGCCACCCAGCGACTCGCCCAATTTGTTCATCAGCGCCGTCTTCTTGCCTCTGTTCAGGTTGGTGCGCGAAGGCAGCATCACCTCAAACGCCGTGTTCTCATCCTCAAACTCGCTCAGCACACTCCTCCAGAAGAAGATATCATCATAACTCTCCACATACACCACAATCTTCCGCTTGCGGTTCTTCGGACGCAAACGGTTCGCAGCCTCTATATAGGCAGAACTGATGTTGGAAAGCAGATGACGAGACATAATTATGAATTATAAGTTTGACTTCGTCGAGCTAAAGTTTCGCAAGCTCAACTTCTTTGGAGTTAAGGAGTTAAAGGATTTATCGCTACGCTCAGGAGTTAAAGCCGAATGATATGCTGGTGTCCTTCTCGTGGCAAGGTTACTTAGATTTTTGGCTTCGCCGAAGATGCTCACGCTCGACATAGTTCAAACAAGTTTGGCTTCTGCACTCGCTCAATCGCATTTTTCACTTTTCACTCTTCACTTTTCACTTCAACAGTTGACTTGGTATCGGCTTAACTACTTAACTACTGACTACTTAACTACTTTAGAAAGTTCAATTGCTAATATCTCCCACTTCTGTCACATTGCTCATCCATCCGTCCATAATCAGGGCAGGGGAGTGTGTGGAGAGAATAATCTGTGCATTCGGGTTCAGTTGGCGAATCAGGTCAATCAAGCGCTGCTGCCAGTCGATGTGCAGGGAAATCTCAGGCTCATCCATCAGCAGGGCATACGGTTCACGATTTTCCACCAGCACTGTCAGGAGGATGGCAAGCATCTGCTTCTCACCGCTCGAAAGCTGATAGGGTGTAATCATCTCAGTGCTCCCGTTACCATTCGTCTGCACAAACTGAATCTCATTGCTTTTCCGGTCAATCTTCTTGTTTGTGTCGGCAAACAGCTCGTCAATCATGTCTTGAAACTGCTTCTTTGGCGCACTCACCTCTGCAGCCTTCAGCTGGTCCTCCGGATCTCCACTGGTGAGCAGTTCGATGATGCGGTTGCCGATGTTCACCTGATAGTCAAGGAATCGCTTCTGCAGTCGGTATATCTGCCAATCCAGTTCCGTCTTCACACGCGAATCCGACAGTTTCTCCAGCAAGTCGCTGTGCAGCAGAGGGCGGTCAAACGAGCGGATGACGTCAAACTTGATGTAGGTTGCATCTTCCGGCATCAGTTTGATGGTCACCCCTTGTGGTGCATCCTTCGGCACAATCTCGTCACGGTCAATCTCCGCCAATGTCCTTGCCGAATGGTTGATGATGGTGCTCTTGCCCACACCATTGATGCCACTGAGGATGTTCACGTCAGGTTGGAGGTTCCACACCACGTGCCTGCCACCTTTCCACAGCGCCTTAATCTCTATACTCTGGATATAATCAGCTCTTTTTCTCATAACATATAAGTTTTGTGGGGCAAAGTTACGATTAAGCGAGGACAATACAAAATAAAACTGCTTTTATTTTTATTGTCGAGCGTGAGTAACTTCGGCAAAGCCAACGTTAGTGAAAGCCGAAGACAATACAAAATGAAAGAATAAATTTTTTCATTTTTATTGTTGAGGCGCATCCTAAGTTCGGCAAAGCTAACGGTACAATTAAGTTAGGAGTTAGGAACCTTCAGCTCGACGGAGTCAATTAGGAGTTAGGAGTTGCCATGCGGGGTGCAAGCGTTCAACATTATGCATTATGCATTAAGTTGCCGTTAAAATTTATTTTGTCCACCTACTTGTCATTTATCATTTAGCGCAGCGTATTCCCTAACAATCAACGCGTTGCAAAAGGTTTAAATCCACATCCCTATATCTCTTATAGGAAATCCCCTACCCTTTGGGGATTTTCAGTTTGAAACCCAGTACAAAAGGCCGTAACT
>Ga0247609_10002020_pt1 | contig 22454 bp, 7 predicted proteins | sample 172DNAGHGlowgp2_FD_193487 | JGI IMG/M metagenome (GOLD analysis project Ga0247609, IMG submission 193487) | Sheep rumen microbial communities from Palmerston North, Manawatu-Wanganui, New Zealand - 1728 DNA GHGlow gp2 | ecosystem: Host-associated > Mammals > Digestive system > Stomach > Rumen ...
TATGTGTTGGCAACAAACATTTGGCAAGTATTTCGTATTGTGGATTCATTGTGATATCTCGTTTCTTACAAGAACGAAAAACATCACGGTTTTAGTGTACGCTCACACGTGATTATGCAGGTGACCCGTTTTTAATTCGAATTTCAAATGGCCCATGCGGTGGATGAGCACGATGAATAATGCCTCGATGGCATAAGCGATGAGGTAGCTGTACCACAGCAGCTCTGGAGCAAAGTGCGATACGAGCCAGAGCACGGGAATAACCGTCAGCGACAAGGCGAAGGAGATAAACAGGGCCATGCGATGATGAGCATAGAGCTTGTAGACAATCATGATAGCATAAATATAGCAGAAGGGGATGAAACTCAGTGAGAAGATGCGTAAGGCATGGTTGCTCTCAGCAAGAATATCGGGATTGCTGGCTCCGAAAAGACGTGAGATGATATTCGGATCAACCCATACAACGATGCAGATGAGAATCATGGCCACAGTGATAAACGAGAACGATTTGCGCAGTACAAGACCGAAGGCCTCGTTGTCGCCCTTGCCCACCTGAATGGCCCCCAACGACTGGATGGTTCGGCAGACGCCAGCCAGGAAGAGGTTGTAGATCTGCAAGAGGTTCATGCAGACGGCAAAAGCAAAAATACCCGTACGCCCCAACGTGTCCAACACAATACTGTTGGCATTGTAAAGCAACAATGTCAGACAGACAGAGGCTATGGCCAGCGGTGCACCCTGAGAGATGATCTGCGAGAAAGCGTTCTTTAATTTCAATTCCACATTCCTGAATAGCAGCTGGAGGTGGTTGTCCTTGTAGCGGAAATGCCAGAACATGATTACAATACCCACCACGTGGCCTACAATGGTAGCCAACGAAGAGCCCGCGATGCCCCATCCAAAGAATTGAATAAAGACAATATCGAGTGATAGGTTGACGGCGTTATCAATCAGGATGGCAATGGAGACCAATCGTGGACTGCCATCGACACCAACCATCGTTGAGAGTGCCCACATCACCATATAAGCAGGGGCGCCTAACAACATAATACTCAGATATTCGAATGTGAGCTGGTAGAGGTGGGCATTGTTGCACAACCAACCTGTGGCTGTACCTGGACAGAACAGCCCTACAGCGGTAATGAGCAGTCCTACAATCAGACATGCCGCCATTGACAGGGTATAGAAACAGGCCGCACGGGGCATGTTCTTCTTACCGATTTCCACCCCCACCAAGATACCTGCTCCTGTGGCAAGAAGCATATTCAGCGTGTACATAAACTGTACCACAGGACGCGTCAGATTGATGGCACTAACGGCATCCTCGCCAATTAGATTACCTACGATGATGGCATCGACGACATTACCCAGACAGCCGGAAAGGGCAATCAGGATTGCCGACCACAGGAATCGCCAATAAACTTTATTGAATTCTTTTTTCTCTTCTGTATTCATATTTTTTCGGGATAACGGGATTACGAATTTATACTGTGAAGTAGTCAAAACCTACGATGGTATCAACGAAGCGATGCACATAGTCGGCAGCCGTGGGCGGCCACTGGAAGCCCATACGATAGAGCACCTGTGTGGTATAGTCGTTGGCAGCCTCTATCCAGCGTGTCTGATGGCCACTACGCATATCGTAGGCCATCAGCGGACGTAGCAGGGTGACGAGGTCGGGATTCTCCATCATCTTCTCCAAAGCCTGCTGGAACTCCTCGGTCTCCACACGCTTCAGCGTGATTCCTGACTCGGCAAAACCCATGAGAATGTCGCTGAGGAACTGGCGATGGGTATTTGAAGGATGAAACACCATACATTCCCTCGGCGTCTGGGCCAATTGCATGATGGCACTGGCCACCACATCAATAGGCGAGAACTCGAAACGCTGGTCGAGCGCTTCGTAAGGTATCATTCCGATAACAACATAGGCGCGCAGCGTAGCCAAGAAGTTGTTGGTGTTGAAGTTGATTTGGAACTCGCCGTCCTTCTGACGTGCCGAGAGGTTACCCACACGCATAATTTTCGCATTCAGCCCGTGGTGGGCAATGGCATCAAGCACCAGCTCCTCGGCCTTGAACTTGGAATAGACATACTTGTTGGCATCGATGTTCTGTCCGACGTAGAGGTCCTGCTCCGATAGTCTGACATCAGGACCTGGCACATTGTCAACGCTGATGCCAGCGATGCTGTTGGTAGAGATGTGGATGAGCCGCGAACCCGTGCGCAAACAGAAGGTAATCAGGTGGCGCACCGACTCGATGTTGACCATCTCGATGTCATTGCCTGCCGAGAAGTGCTTCACATTGGCAACACAGTTGACGACGGTGAGAGCCTCGACGGCAAAACCGTCGAGCGCAGTAAGTGCATCAGGCTCCGTCACCTCTGCAGCAAAAGCCGTAACACGCTCATCGAAATGGCTGAAGGCCTCGGTACGTCCAAAATAGTAGAAGTACAGCGTCTTGATGCGACTCAAAGCCTCGTCGTTACCTTTGGCACGAACTGGACAGAGAATCTTGCCGTGATAATTGGTCAGCAACTCGTTGAGAATATGGATGCCAAGATAACCTGTGGCGCCTGTCAGTAGGACGTCGCCAATAGGCTGACGCTTCCCCTCACGGAAATTGTCGAGCGTATTGACAGCAAGGAGTGAATTGAGCGGAGCATAATGTTCTGCCTTAGGGCTGTCGAGGGGGATGTTGGCGACAGAATCGCCAACTAAAGGACTGGTAGCTGAAGACTCGTTACCACTAACATACGCTGCCAACGCCCGCGGTGTCTTCTGCGTAAACAAGTCGTTGAAGACAATCTGTACCCCATGCTTACTGGCTTCGACGATGACCTTGATGGCGTTGATACTGGTACCGCCAATCTCGAAGAAGTTGTCGGTAGCACCCACCTCCTTAATCTTCAGGATGTCGGAGAAGATGGTGCAGAACAGTTCTTCCTTCTCGCCCTTCGGAGCCTCGTATTCTGTGGCACGCTTCATCTCGGGAGCAGGCAATGCCTTGCGGTTGATCTTGCCGTTAGGCGTCATCGGCATGCTGTCCATCTGCATATAGGCATCAGGCACCATGTAGTCGGCAAGAGAAGAGGCGGCGAGGGCAGAGCGGATGGATTCGTCGTTGACGGGAGAACCGTCAACCACTGTATAGTATAGCACCAAGTGCTCATTGCCCATCACCTTGCGCACTTCGGCAGCTGCCTGACGGATACCCTCGATGTTCAGGGCTTTACTCTCGATTTCTCCGAGCTCGATACGGAAACCACGCAGTTTCACCTGGGTATCGATACGTCCCAAATACTCTATCTGACCATCCTCAGTCCACCGGCATAGGTCGCCAGTGTGGTACATACGAACAGGACGCCCCCAACGGTCTTCCTTGACGAACGGACAGTCGACAAACGACTTGGCTGTTCGCTCGGGCAGTCGCCAATAGCCGCGGCCTACCTGCACTCCAGCAAAGCACAGTTCACCTGCCACACCCTGTGGCACAAGGTTACCGGCAGTATCGACAATGAAGTTCCAGTTGTTGGCTACACTCTGGCCAATAGGTATATTCTCTACGCGAAGGCCTGGAGCAATGCTATAGTAAGATGTGTCGTCGGTGCATTCCGTCGGACCATAGACATTGATTATCTCGATGTGGTCGCTGAACACACCGTCCATTTTCTCACCTCCACCCGTCGTAAAGCGGATGGGCAGGTCGTCGAAGGCATTCAACAACAGGCAAGTCATAGCCGTCGAGTAACCGCCACCCGTACACTGATGGTCTATCAGGAACTGACGGATAGCCGCGAGGTCTTTACGAATCTCTGTCGGCATGATGTGGAACGAGCCACCCAATGTCAGCACGGGGTACATATCCTCGATATGCGCATCAAACGAGAATGAGCGGTGGCCGCTGATGCGGTCGGCTGCTGTCAGCTTCTCCATGTCGATGACGACGGCGATGAAGTTGCGCAGGCCAGCCTGATGGAGCATAGCGCCCTTGGGCTTGCCCGTAGAACCGCTGGTGTAGATCATGTATGCCAGGCCATCGGGGCTGGAGAGGTCGATGGCGTCAGCGGGAGAAGCGCCAACCACACTATCCATGAAGTCGTCAATGAAGAAGGTCTTGGCAGCAGCGGTACTGAAGCCACCTTCCGCCTGCTTGGCTTCAAGGACAGCATGGGTCGTAATGAGCACCTTCGACTCCGAGTTCTCCAGCATATAGCTCAGTCGCTCGTTAGGATATTCAAAGTCCAGTGGTGTATAGGCAGCACCAGCCTTGTGAATAGCAAGTACAGCCAGTGGGAACTCCTTGAAACGATCCAACATGACACAAACGAAATCGTTGGGCTGCACACCGAAGTCAATCAGCTGATGCGCCAATGCATTCGAATAGCGGTCCATTTCGGCGTATGTCAGCTGGCTGTCCCTATCCACCACAGCAGGTGCATCGGGCGTGCGTTTGGCCTGCTCGGTGAAAAGGTTGGCAAAGGTCTTACTCAGGTCAACGTCAATCTCCTTGCCCGTACCTATCTTAATAATACGCTCGGCCTCCTCATCGCTGACGATGCTGATGCTAGTCAGCGCAGCGTCGGGCTTTGCCATCATGCGTTCTACGGTCACCTTTACAGCATCGGCCAGACTCTGCATCAGACAAGTGGAATATTTGCCGTTGTCGTATTCCACACAAACGCTAGGTTGACCCTGTACTTCGCTGATAAAAAACGTGATGGGGAACTTGGGCACTTGGAGTTCCATATTATCCAATTCCAGCGGAGTACCCTGACAGACGTATTGGCTGATCATGCCCAATTGATAGACGAACTGTATCTCTGCCGTCAGTCCGTAGTCAGCAGCAATCTGTGCAAACGGATAGTTTTCGTGACTCAGCGTCTCGTCGAAGTTTTCGCTCACCTCCAGCAAGAACTCCTTGACAGTTTGTTTTCCAATCGTTGCACTCAGAGCCAGGGTGTTAACAAACATACCCATAGTGTTGCGGATGTTCAGGTTGGAACGACCATTTGAGACGGTAGTGATGCATACCTGTTCGCTATTGGCAAAGCGTGACAGAACATAATAGATGGCTGAGAGAATCAGATGAGCTGGCGTGATATTGCTGCTGCGACAAAAGGTATCTATCGCCTTGAGGTCAAGAGCAGAGATGGCCTTGCTGATAGTACCCTTGACGGGATTCGGCAGGTCGGGACGAACCTCCGTGGCGGTCTCGATAGCAGCAAGGCGCTCTTTAAAGAAATCCTTGGCAGCAAGATAGTCCTTACCTCCTTCTGCGGTCTTCTCTGCTGCGACATAGGCAGCATAGCTCATGGCTTCCTCCTCAACGGGGGAACCGTTGAGCACACTGCACAGTTGCTGTAGGAAGATGTCAACAGAACCACCGTCGAACACGAGGTGGTGTACATCCATGAGCAGATAGGTCTGCACCTCGGTAGTCACTATTTCGAAGCAATAGAGCGGACCCTTGCTAAGGTCGAAGGGCTTCACAAAGTCCTGTTTATAGCGAGCCAAGTCCTCCTCGCTCATCTGCTTGACGGAAATCTCTACAACCTGCTCCAAATCGGTGGTCTGTACAATGCCCTCTTCGCCATTACCAAAATGGACGGTCATCTGCGGATGTGCCTTGACGAGTGTCTTGATGGCTTCGGCAAGTGCTGTTGCATCTGTATCCTTCTGGAACTTAATGCAGTATGGAATATTGTACAGTGTTGATGTGGGATTCTTTAGGCAGTCGAAATAGACGCCAGTCTGGGCGTAGGAGAGCGGAACGGCCTTAGAGGTGAGAGGTGAGAGGTGAGAGGTGAGAGAAATGTTCTGCGGCTGAGAGTATTCTCTTACCTCTTGCCCCTCACTTCTCACCTCTAGGCAACTTCTCCATATTTCATTCTCAATGCTTTGCAACGTACCATTCTTTACCAATGACTTCGCGTTGAGCGTAATGCCATAGCGCTTGTTTACCTGTATGGCCAGTTTGATGGCAGAGATAGAAGTCAGACCGGCATATCCCAAAACCGTAGTAATGCCGAAATTGGTGTTGCCAATGATGCCGGCAACCATCTCGTGCAATTCCTGTTCCAAGACGTTGAGCGGCGCCTGTTCAGCTTGTTGCTGTGGCACAGCAACAGACTTAACAGGTTTCGGCAAGGCTTTCTTGTTCACCTTCTGGTTTTGGTTCAAAGGAATCTTCTCAATCTGCATCGTTACGGCAGGCACCATATATGGCGGTTTCTGGTCGAGGATGAAGTTATTCATGGCCTCAATGTCAACCTGCTCATCGCTGACGATATAAGCAGCAATGAATTTACCGCCGTTATCATCATTAAAGGCCTGTACGGTAGCATCTTTGATTCCAGGGAAATCACGGATGACGGCCTCAACCTCCTTCAGTTCGATGCGGAAACCACGAATCTTCACCTGACCATCTCTGCGACCTACAAACTGGATGTCGCCCGATGGCAAATAGCGTACAATATCGCCAGTGCGATAGGCGCGAAGATATTTCTCCTCGTTGGTAAATGGATTCTGAATAAATACCTCTGCGTTTTTGTCCGGTCGGTTCAGATAGCCAAGTGCCACTTGCGGTCCGGCTGCCCACAATTCGCCCAGAGCTCCCACAGGCAGACGGCGTCCCTGCTGATCCACCACATAAAGCCGCACATTGTCCAAAGGTTTGCCAATGGGCACGTCCGTATCTTTCTTTGTGATAGGATAGACAGTGATGATGATGGTGGCTTCCGTGGGACCATAGCCGTTGTGCAGCTGATAGCCCTGAGGCGGAGCAATGCTGGCCAATTTCTCGCCAGCCACAGAGAGATGCATCAAGGAGTGGTTCTCAATGTTCGTCGCAAACTGATAGCCCACCTGTGTGGTCATGAAGGTGTGGGTGATGTGTTCACGCTCCAGGTATTCGTTGAGCGACACAAGGTCCAAACGCAATTCTTCAGGGATAATAAATACGGTGGCACCGCCTGTCAATGGCGGATAGATACCCTCCTGATGTACATCGAAACCATAGCTGGCATATTCAGCTGCGTTGTGCTCTGGCTTCAGGTCGTAATATTTCCAGTACCAGTTGCAGTAGCACACCAGATTGGCATGCGTCAGCTGACAGCCTTTAGGAACACCTGTCGAACCGCTGGTATAGAGCAGGATGAAACGAGACTCTGGCTTTGGGCTATTGGCTATTAGCTCTTGGCTATTGGCTATTGGCAATTGATTGATGTCTTTTGTCAGTAGCACGTCGCCATGATATTCGTCAACGAGGTCACGCAGCGACTCATCGGCAATGAGCAACTTGGCAGCAGCATCCTGCACCATGAAGTTCAGGCGCTCTTTTGGGTAGCTGGGGTCCAGCGGCTGATAGGCACAGCCCGCCTTCAGAATACCCAGCGAGGCAATAGCCATCCACTCGCAGCGGGGAATGATGATAGACACGGCATCGCCAATGCCCAGTCCTTTAGAGATGAGATAGCCTGCAATACGGTCACTGATGTCGTCTACCTCAGCGTAAGTGTAACGATGGTCTTTGAACACGACGGCTTCGGCGTCTGGCGTGGCCTTGGCCTGACGACGGAACAGCGATACCACCGTCTGCGTGTCATCGTAGGGACGGTCTGTGTCGTTGAACGAATCGAGCAATGCCATCTGAGAGTCTGTCGTCATGCTGATGTCGCACAGTCTTTCTTGGGTAAGAAAACTCTCTATGACCGCCTCGTAGCTCTCCATGAACTGACTCATGAGCGCCTCGCTATATTCGTTGCCATTATACTCTGCTTCCACCACGAATCGTCCTTCCTTGATAACGACTTTCAGATAGAGCGACACCTCGCGGCTGTTGTTACAAAGAAGAATAAACTTCATCGGCTTGCCACAGAACGGATTGTTGTCCAGTGTATTTCCGTGCCAAATAAACAGTGTGGCGGGTTGCAGCCCTAGATCATTGATGGCATCACTATAATTGTATGACGCATGCTGACGGCAACCCTTCATCTGCTCCTCTCCTGCCTTGATGAAGTCGAGCACACGGGTGTCACCATCGAACTTGGCATATACGGGGACCGTCTTTACCAACATGCCAACTGTACGGTTGGAACGCTTATCGGCACGTCCGTTGTGAGCGGTATTGAACAAGGTCTGCTGTTCATTATTGAATTTGGCCAACAGATAGGCGTAGGCGGCTGTGAAGACGGAACTGCGGAAAACGCCGTTCGTCTTGCAGAAAGCATCTATCCGATCCTTGTCCACCGCCATTGTCCTTGCCAAGATGGCATCCACAAACTGCTTGTCATCACGGTCGGGTAGTAGCGGAGAATAGCAATCGCCGCAATCGAAGTTTTCCGCATACCATTTCTTGTCCTCCTCAAAAACTGCCGTCTGACGCTGTTCCTCTTCAGCGACAGCCAACTGGGCCATCGTCAGCTGTTCTGGTTCCAACGGCTCACCATTATAGGCTTTCTCGATATCAGCCAACATGATGCCCTGCGAACCTCCGTCGAAAAGCGTGTGGTGGACATCCTGGAAATAATAAAAATGTTCTTTGTCGCGCAGCAGGCGTATGCGGAACAGACGGTCACCTACGATGTTAAAAGGTTGCACCATCGTCTGCTTGGCAGACTCAATGTCGTCGACATGCTCTACTTGCAACGAGAATGTCTCCGTGTCGTCGATAGTCTGCACGGGGTCACCCTGATCCGTCAGTTCGATACGTGTAAACAGCGTCGGGTGGGCTGAAACCGCTGTCTCGATAGCCTTACGGAGCCGTTCTTCGTCCAGACTGCCGTCAAGGATATAGAAACAAGGTACATTATAACAAGGCTCTCCTGGGTGGTTCACACATTCCACGTAGAGGCCGTATTGGGTTTTAGTCAATGGCGCGGTTAGTTTCATATTTTAATACTTTTACTTTTTTACCCTTTATTTGTTAACTCAAATTTGACGTGTGTCATCTTGTGGAGCACAAAAATGGCAATCATCTCAATGATATAGGCAACAAGCCAACCATACCATATCCATTCTTTCATGTATGTCGAAAACAGCCATAGCACAGGGATGACTGTCAGCGACAGGGCGAAGGAAATGAAGAGGGCCATATGGTGGTAGTTGTAGAGCTTATAAACGATCATGATGGTGTAGATGTAACAGAAAGGAATGAGACAGATGGCGAAGATGCGCAACGCATTACAGCTTTCGACAATCATCTCGTCTTCGTCGGTACCAAAGAGCATGACAATGCTCTCGGGCCATATCCATACGTAAATGCAGGTAATGACCATCGCCACAGTGATGAAGTTAAACGACTTGCGCAACACCAGTTTGAAGGCCTCGTTGTCGCCCTTACCCACCTGAATGGAGCCCAGCGACTGGATGGTGCGGCAGACGCCTCCCAGAAACAGGTTGTAGATGAGCAGCAGGTTCATGCATAGGGCAAAGGCATAGATACCCGTACGTCCCAATGACGACAGGATGATTTTGTTCGCCGAGAACATCAGTACCGTCAGACAAATCGAGGCAATCGCCAGCGGAGCACCCTGCGAGATGATAGCGCCAATAACCGGTTTCTGGCGTCCACATGAGAATCGCAGATGATTCTCTTTGGAAAGGAAATGGATGCCCATCATGGCGATACCAACGACATGACCGATGACAGCAGCCCAAGAACTGCCCTCGATGCCGCAGCCCATGTACTTGATGAACACCACGTCGAGCACCAGGTGAACGACATTATCCACCAAGATGGATACAGACACCAGACGTGGACTGCCATCAACACTGACCATCGTGTCAACGCCCCACATCAGCAAATAGGCCGGTGCACCTATCAGCATCACCCGCAGATATTCGTAGGTGGGCTGATAGAGCTGCTCGTGGTCACATAGCAGGCGTGTTACGACATCAGGAGCCAGCACACCACATGCTGTCAGCACGAGACCTGTCACCAGACAGGCTAACATCGAGACGATGAAGATGTACGATGCCCGCCGTGTGTCCTTTTTGCCAAGTTCCATACCTACCAGCATGCCCGCTCCAGTAGCCAGCAGCATGTTGACGGTATACATAAATTGGAGTAATGGCAATGACAGGTTGATGGCACTCACCGAGTCCTCATCAATCAGGTTGCCCACAATCATCGCGTCAACCACATTCCCCAGACAGGCAGACAACCCAATGAGGATGGATGCCCACAGGAAACGCCAGAACTGAATATTAAACGCTTTTCTTTCTATTTGATTCATCTTGTTGATATAGCATATCTGTTAGTCGAAGAATCCGAAGCCGCCGATGGTGGTAAGCATGCGCTCTACATAGTCCCATGACGTTGGCGAGAATTCGAATCCCAGTCGATAGAGCACCTGGGTGGTATAGTCGTTGTCGCGCTGGACATCGGCAGTCGTCTGTCCGTGGGCCATGTCCTTATAGGCGAGCAAGGCAGCCATCTGCTTGGCCTTCTGCGGGTCTTGTCCTGCCTCGTCCATCGCCTGTTGGAACTCCTCCTGCTCAACGAAGCGGATGCCACCCGTGACACTGGTAAGACCGGAGAGCACGTCGCCAAGGAACTGGCCGTGGATGTTGTAGGGATGGAATACGACACACTCCTTAGGCGTCTGGGCCAGCAGTACGATGGCCTGGCTCACCTCATTGATGGGTGAGAATTCCACACGCTTGTTGCGCATTGCGTAAGGACAGCAACCGAGCATGTTGTAGATGCGGATGCGACCCATGAACGAGTTGGTGGAGAAATTAGCCTGGAACTCACCATCGGTACTTCGTGCAGCAAGGTTACCGACACGCATAATCTTCGCATTGAGGCCATGGAGAGCAACTGCATCAAGGATGAGTCGCTCGGCCATGAACTTCGAGTAGATGTACTGGTTGCCCAGATACTGACCCATATAGAGGCGCTGCTCGGTAAATACCTCGTCCTTGATTTCGCCGACCCATAAACCACGAGTACTGGCAGTGGAGATATGGATGAGCTTAGCTCCCGTCTTGATACAGAAGTCAACACACCGTTGCGCACCTCCAATATTGACGTCCTCAATCTCAGTACCTTCTGAGAAGTGCTTCACCACGGCAGCACAGTTGAAGACTGTATCCACCTTCAGATTGGTGTCGATATCCTGCGTGACATCGCCAAGGACAATATGGATGCGTTGGCCAAACAAATCCTTGAAAGATTGAGCGAAATAGTAGAAAAGTAATGTGCGCAGACGACTTTCTGCGGCTTCCTTGTTCTTGCCGCGCACTAAGCAGTAGATATTGGGAGCATCGCTGTCAATCAGTTCGCGCAGGATATGGATGCCCAGATAGCCTGTAGCGCCGGTAATCAGTATGTTGCCCAACGACTGACGCTCGCCCATGCGGAAGAATCCAAGTGTATTACGCTGCAAGAGGTTGTTGATAGCTGTGTAGTCAAAACTGGCAACGGGGTCGTCCTCCTTGGACTTTGTCGAATCGACAGCTTCACCCGTAATCAGACATGCCAACTGGCGTGGTGTAGGATTGGCAAACACCTCACCATACGACACGTGGAGATTGGCCTTGTCGGCCTCGATGATGACGCGGGTGACGACGAGCGACGTACCACCGAGTTCGAAGAAGTTGTCGGTAGCACCCACACGATCCAGCTGCAGGATAGTAGCGAAGATGTCGCAGAAGGCACGCTCCGTATCGTTGGCTGGTGCCTCATAGTCACCACTGATGGCCAGTTGTGGTTCTGGCAGTGACTTTACATCGGTCTTGCCATTGGGCGTCAGCGGCATCTTGTCTAATTGCAGATAAGCCGTAGGAACCATGTATTTGGTCAGCGTCTTGCCCAGTTCGGCTTTCAGTGCCGTGATGTCTATGGGTCGGTCGGCGGTGAAATAGGCACAGAGATGTTCAATGCCCTTGATCTTTCCGATCTTCACCACCACATTCTTGATACCTTCGACAGCAGCCAGTGCGGCTTCCACCTCACCCAGTTCGATACGCAGACCACGCAGTTTGATCTGGTTGTCCGTACGGCCAAGGATGACGACATCACCCTCTTCCGTCCAGCGGGCATAGTCACCCGACTTATAGATACGCACGCCCTGATAGTCGATGAAGCGTTCAGCTGTCATCTCCGGCAGGTCGTTATAGCCCGTTGCCACACCAATACCGCCAATATAAAGCTCGCCAACGACACCTACAGGCAGTTCGTTGCCGTCGCTGTCGACCACAAACTCCTTGTAGTTGAGCAACGGATGACCCACGCTGACACGGTCGGTATGAGTGAGTTCCTTACAGTTGGACGAAACGGTAATCTCCGTAGGACCATACGTATTGAATATTCTTGCCTGAGGTGCTGCGGCACGGAGTTTGTCGAGCAAGCCGTCGGCATATTTCTCACCACCGCACATGATGACATGACACTGTCCGATAGCCTCGATAAAGGCAGGCAGTTCCATGTATTGCAACATACGGGAAGGTGTGGCGTTGATGGCATCGGCTCCTGTACGACGGAACAGGTCGGCCAGCAACGCAGCATCAGTGGTCTCCTCCTCACTGGCAAAGACCACAGTCTTGCCATTGAGCAAGGCGGCACCATACTCCTTCATCGACATGTCAAACGACATGGTAGTGACACACAGCAAGGCATGTACCGTCTCTGCTATAGCATGTATATGGGTGTTGGCAGGATGCGCATAGAGATAGTTGACAATACTCTCGTGACGCAGCATCACACCCTTAGGCTTACCTGTAGAGCCTGATGTGTAGATCAGGTAACAGAGATCCTGCGGGGTGATACCAGCCTCAACGGGCGCACTGCTATTGTCGGCGGAGAGTAACTGCTCCACATCAATGGCATTGCCAAACTCCCCTACCCGATCTGCAGTGGTAATGATATAGGCCGCATGGCTGTCGGTCAGGATGTGCTGTATACGCTCTGTTGGATATTCGGGGTCGCAAGGGATATAGGCGCATCCCGCTTTCATCACACCGAAGGCAGAGAGCAAGGCTCTCGACGTACGAGGTAGCAAGAGGGCCACACGACTGCGAGGCTCAACACCACGCTGACGCAACGCATTGGCAATGCGGTTGGTCATAATATCCATCTCGCGATAGGTATAGGTGGCATCGCAGGCTATCAGAGCTGTTGCATCCGGCTGCTTCTCTGCATAATATGGAATACCGTCGTGATAGTACTTAAACAGTGCCTCGCCTGTGGCTACCTGGCGCAGATGGCTCAACGCCTCCTCCTGGCGCTCGCTGATGATGGAGAGCTTGCGAACCTTGGCATCGGGTGCTGCCATGATGCGCTCAACAACGGTCGCAATACTTTCTGCCAACGACGTAGCCAAAGTATCGGAGTAGAGTGAATCGTCGTACTGTACCACTACACCGCGCGACTCAATCTTGATGTTGATCTTAAATTTCGGCACGTTCAGTTCGAGCAACTCCTGACCGACAGGCTGACCACCAACGGTGTATTGCGACAATACACCCACCTGATAGGCAAAAGCGATGGCAGGAATGAAACTATAGTCGGCGGCGATGCGTGCGAAGGGATAGTCCTCATGGCGCAGGGTCTCGTCGAAGGTATTGCTGACCTGACGCAGATAGTCTGCCACCGTCACGTCGTCAATCTTCAGACCAAGGGCGAGGGTGTTCACAAACATACCTACCGTATCAGCAATCTTGAGGTTCGAGCGTCCGCTACTGATGGTGCTGAGATAAATCTCACGATTGTTGGTATAGCGAGAGATGACATAGGCCGCTGCAGCAAGATAGAGATGTGCAGGGGTTATCTCCTGTCCACGACAGAAGGCTGTCGCTTTCTCGAGATTGGTCTGACAGACTGCCTCACCGATAAAGCCTTGTTTGTCCGTCTTGGGCAGGTCGGCTGGAATCTCGCTACCACCCTCACAGGTCTGTAGCTTCTCGGCAAAGAACTGCTGGGCAGCCTTAAACTCCTCACTCTCCTCAGCCTTTTGCTGATCGCTGACAAAGTCGAGATAGGTATAACGTTCTTTCTCCACAGGAGCCCCGTCGAGCACACTGCCAATCTGACGAATCAGCAGGTCGGCAGAACCTCCGTCGAACAGCAAGTGATGAACATCCATCAGCAGGTGTACCCCGCTCGGTGTCTTCACCACCTTGAACCGATAGAGAGGTGCCTTCTGCAGGTTAAACGGCTGTACGAACTCATTTTTGTACGCCGTCAGTGCCTCATCGCTCATCTCCACAACAGGCACCTCCACAGCTACGCTGTCTGCCAGGGTCTGCACGATGGCATCACCCTCAGTAGCAAAGTGGATGCTTAGCTCTGGGTGCGCTTCGACAACCTGCTTCACGCTCTCGGCCAACTTCTCTGCCTCGACTCCCGCAGGATAGTCCAGAAGATAAGGGATGTTATAAATGGTCGATACCGGATTCTTCATGCACTCGAAATACACACCAGTCTGGGCGTAGGAGAGCGGGAGAGATGTCGAATGGCTGATGTCTGATGTCTGAAGTTGATTTCCATTATCCATCTTATTTCTTCCATCATCCATCAGACTTCTTAGTATCTCATTCTCAATGCTCTGCAAGGTACCGGTCTTCGCCAGCGACTTGGCATCAAGCTCAATACCATACTTCTTATGCATCTGAACAGCCAGCTTGATGGCCGAGATAGAAGTCAGGCCGGCATATCCCAAAATCGTGGTAATGCCGAATTCTTGATTGCCCACAATGGCAGCAATCATCTCGTGCAACTCCTCTTCCAGCACATTCATCGGCACATTGCTCTCCTCCACGACAGTCTGTTTCATCTCCGGCTTCGGCAGTGCACGCTTGTTTACCTTCTGGTTCTGGTTCAGCGGAATGGCGTCAATCTGCATCGTCACGGCAGGTACCATATAAGGCGGCTTCTCCTCCAGAATGAAGTTGTTCAACGCCTCAATGTCTATCTGCTGGTCGCTGACGATATAGGCAGCAATGAACTTACCGGCACCCTCGCCTTCCATATCGAAGGCCTGCACGGTAGCATCCTTGATGCCTGGGAACTCACGAATGACAGCCTCTACCTCCTTCAGTTCAATGCGGAAACCACGAATCTTCACCTGACCGTCACGACGACCAACAAACTGGATGTCGCCTGAGGGCAGATAGCGCACAATATCACCAGTCTTATAGATACGGGCGTACTTCTTATCCTCCGTAAAGGGATTCGGGATGTATACCTCTGCCGTCTTCTCAGGACGGTTCAGGTAGCCTCGGCTCACCTGTGGGCCACTCACCCAGAGTTCTCCGGCAGCACCCACCGGCAGGCGATGCCCCTGTGCATCGACAATATAGAGATGGGTATTGTCGAGTGCCTTGCCGATTGGTATATTATTCAACTTCTCAGTGACCGGATGGCAAGTGATAAGAATCGTTGTCTCTGTCGGACCATAGCCGTTATGCAACGTGTATCCCTGAGGAGGTGTGAGTGATGCCAACTTCTCGCCGCCAGTCGTGAGATGTTTCAGGGAATGGTTCTCAAGGCTGGTAGCAAACTGGTAGGCCACCTGCGTGGTCATAAAGGCGTTGGTGATTTGCTCTTTTTCTATATAGTCGTTCAGTGCCACCAGGTCCAGGCGCAGTTCCTCTGGGATAATATAGACACTGGCACCACGGGTAAGAGCTGGATACATGTCATACATACAAGCATCGAAACCGTAACTGGCGTAGGCGGTTACCTTATCCGTAGGCTGAAGGTCGAAGTAACGATGGTACCAGTGGAGAAATGCAACCAAGTTGGAGTGTACGAGCTGGCATCCCTTCGGCACACCCGTCGAACCACTCGTATAGAGCATGATATAAAGCGATGAGGGCTTCACTTCAGGCAGTGACACGTCAAGTGCCGGCAACTGCTTCAGGTCTTTCGTCAGCAGTACGTCACCATGATACTCATCCACGATGTCTCTGAGTTCTTCATCAGCAATCAGCAGCTTGGCACCAGCGTCCTGCATCATGAAATTCAGGCGCTCCTTCGGATAGGTAGGATCCAATGGCTGATAGGCGCAACCGGCCTTCATGACACCGATGGACGCAATGGCCATCCACTCGCAGCGCGGAATCAATACCGACACGACATCCTCCAATCCCAGTCCTTTCTTCGCAATATAGCCTGCAATACGGTCGCTGAGTTCATCGACTTCCTTGTAAGTATAGCGATCCTCCTTATACACCACTGCGATATTGTCGGGTGTAGCCTTCGCCTGACGACGGAACAGCGAAACGATAGTCTGCTGGTCGTCATAATCCACATCAGTCTGGTTAAACGTGTCCAGCACATCGATTTGGGCTTGCGTGGCGATGCTGATGTCACTCAGCAGCGTTTGTGTCAGGAAACCATTCACCACGGCCTCATAACTTTCCAGGAACTGGCTGATGAGGGCCTCGCTGTATTCATTGCTGTTGTATTCGGCCTTAATCTGGTATTTACCATTCAGGATAAAGGCCTTCAGGTATAACGACTGGTCCAGCGTGCTGTTACAAAGACGGATGGTCTTCATTGGCAGATCACAAAACTGCTCGTCGGCAAACAGCTTTCCATGCCATGCAAACACGGAATTATACTGCAGCGCAAGGTCTTGCATCACATCACTGAACGAATAGATGTCGTGCTGACGGCAGCCGCTCATCTGTTCCTCGCCGGCCTTCAGGAAATCTACCACCGACGTCGCATCTTCGAACTTGGTATATACGGGCAGCGTCTTTACTGCCATGCCTACAGAACGCATGAAACGCCTGCTGCGGCCATTGTATATGGTAGCAAACAACGACTGCTTCTCGCTGTTGTATTTCGCCAGCAGATAACCGTACGCACTAGTAAAGAATGTGCTGACCGACAAACCATTGGCACCGCAGAACCGTTCAACTTCAGCCATTTCGACATCAAGCGTGCGCACCATCGAGGCCTCTGCATGCTCCTTGATTTCCAAGTCGGGCATGAGTTGGGTGAAAAGGTCACCACAGTCAAACGTCTCGCCATACCATTTCTTACCTTCGTCGAAAGATGCACTCTGGCGCTCCTCAGCCTCTTGCGTGGCCACCTGAGCCTGCGTCAGCATCTCACCGTCCAATTGCCTGCCCTTGTAGCTCTTCTCAATATCTGCGAGCAACACCTTCAGCGACATGTAGTCGGCAATGATATGATGGACGTCCAACAGCATGTAGTAGTGCTTGCTGTCGTGCAGCAGACGGATATGAAACAGTCGGTCATTATAGAGGTTGAAAGGCTGTATCAGCTCTTTCTTCACAGCCTCGATGTCATCGACTTCTTCGACGGCAAGTGTAAAGGTCTCACTGTCGTCGACCGTCTGCTGGGGTTCACCATCGTCACGCAGTTCTATGTGGGTGAAGAGCGTGGAATGGGCAGCTACAGCTGCTTCAATGGCCTTTGCCAGGCGGTTACCATCCAGACCACCGTCTAAGACGTACATATAAGGAAGATTATAACGGGCTTCTCCTTCATAGCCCACACACTCGGCGTAGATGCCATATTGCGTTTTTGATAAAGGTGCGGTAGTTTTCATATTTATACTTTTTTATTTTGTTAGTTTATTCTCAGAATTTTGTTGTGAAGAGGCTTGGCGAGATAACCAGCGAGAACCACCCCCAACGGGCGGTCTTGCTGCAATTGCCTTGTTTCAGACGGTCCATGGTCTCAGTACCGAACATCATGGTGTAGCCTGCTGTCAGCGAGATGTCCTTTGTGAAACTGTAGCTGGCTTGTAAATCGACACAATGGCCCAACGTACTATTCAGGTCATGCAACTCGGTTGCCACAGCCATGTAGTGATAGCTCACACTACAGTCTAGTTTGGCAACAGGAGTACCGAATACTCCCACGAAGGCATTCTGCAATCCTGGCGTAAAGCCGTTGATGTAGGCACTTTCATAGAAATAGTCCATGATGCCATAGAATTTCGTGCGTGAACCGTATAACGGGGCAAAACCCTTTATCGTCTCATGCCAGGGAAATCCTATCTCGCCACCATAGGTTACAGGCACATAATCATCACCGCTCAAGTAGTCGTAACCCAACGTAAAACCGTAGTTGTCGGAAGGATTGATGGTGGCTTTCACACTGGCCATCCAGGCGTCAATCTTTCCTGCCTGCATGGTCACGGGATCTACAAACTTACCCGTTTGCCTATAGTATGCACCCTCCAGCGTCAGGTGTTTGGGATGAATGTTCATGTAGCCGCCAAACATTTGCTGATACTCCGTCGAAGGCGGATTGTACGGGTCGCCTGGCTCACCAGCCTGTAATCCTACATTCATGAAAAGCAAAGATGCTCCTAACGGGAACTTGGGCACATCATAGTGATACCACACCGTTTGCATGGTCTTATAAGGTTTTGAACCACCTGCATAGTAGGTGCTCTTATACACATTTTCGGCATTCTGGTTATAGCCTAAGATGGCATGCGCCTTATGACCATGACCTTCGTACCCCACTCGTAAGACGTCGTGCGACAGTGCGGCCATCGCAAAGTCATTGGGGCCGATGATACGCTCATCGTCGTATGACAGGGCGACACGACCGAGCTGTGCGAAGAGACCGTTCTTGGCCGTCATCTTCACCCATCCTTCATAGAGGTTAAGTGCCTTGTCGCCACTCGTGCCCCACACCGCCTTGTTCTGAATGACCGCATGAGCCTGCAAATAGGGGCGTGAATAGTCCACTATCAGACGTGTACGCCCGAGAAGGAAGTTTGATTTATCTTCCATTTCCTCATCCCCGTCCACAGGCAGACCGCCTCTCACAATCTCTCCATGGGTCATGAAATTCAGACCAAAGCTCAGGGTATTGACTTTGTCGACTTTGGTGGAATCGGTCTGTGCTTGCACGCTTATCAACGGCAACTGCAGAGCAACAACAAAGCATGCTTTTGTCAGTCTTTGCTTCATGTTGTTGGGGGATTTTGGATTATTCGAACTCGAAAATGCTGATGAATCCCGTCAGTTTAAAAACGTTCTTGATGTCGTCGTTCACACCACGCATCACGACATGGCTGCCTGCGGTTTTGGCACCTTTCAGGATGCTGATCAGGATGCGCAGGCCGCTGGAGGCGATATACTCCAACTCGGTGCAGTCAATGATGACATCCTTACCGTCACTGGTGTAAAGCGGTTTCAGGATTTCTTCTACTTCTACTGCAGCTGCAGTATCTAACTCTCCTACTAACGTGGCAACATACTTGCCATCGACTTCTTCTAACTTAGCGTTCATAATACTTTAATTTTATAATTTCTTAATTCTTTAATTCTTTTCTCAGAGTCAATATATTATGCCCATTGACACGCTCGTAATTGATAGAATCCATCAACTCACGGACCAGGTAGATACCAAGTCCGCCTACACGGCGATCTTCAGCAGAGAGCGTGGTGTCAGCCTTCTTCTCAGCTGTAGGATCAAAAGGCACGCCAGCATCGACAATCATCACTTTCAACCGATGGCCGTCAGACATCATCGTGACTTCCACGTTCCCCTCCGTGCCGACAGGATAGGCGTATTCTATCACGTTGACAACAGCTTCCTCAACAGCCAACCGCAACTGACGTGCCAACGATTTTTCGAGGTTCATCTTTTCATAGAACGATTTCTGGAATTTGCTCAGTTCAGCCACTTCATGAACATCGTTTTTCAGCGTGAGCGTCTCGTTCAAAGTGCTTTCATACCGTTGCGGCGTATAGCGAACGGCGAGCATCGTCAAGTCGTCACTCTGTTCCGCGTCGCCCACATACCTGTGAACAGCCTCGCTGACAGCCTCCAGCAATTCCTGGGGATGCTTGTCGGTGCAAGCAGCAAGCACTTCCTCCATGCGCTTGATGCCGAACAGCTTATGCTCGCTGTTCATCGCCTCTGTCAATCCGTCGGTATATAGGAAAATGGTGCTGTCAGGTTGCATATACGTTTCCGTCATGCCATACTTCACTTCCGCGAACACGCCGACGGGCAAGTGAGGTTTGGCATCCAGACTGGTCCATTGGCCGTTTGCCTGGATTATTGGAAGGTCGTGGCCGGCATTACAATAGCGCAGATGGCCCGTGGGCAGGTCGAGCACACCGATAAACATAGTGACAAACATGTTCGACTCGTTGCCCTGGCAGGCAATCTCGTTGAGCGACTGCATGATGTGGGCAGGATTGGTTTCGTGGGCCGATGACGAAAGGAACAGCGCATGATTGACAGCCATCACCATGGCCGACGGGACACCCTTTCCACTGACGTCGCCGATACAGAAGAACAGCTTTTCATCACGGACAAAATAGTCGTACAGGTCGCCACCCACCTCGCGCGCAGGCACCAGCGAACCATATATTTCCACATCCCGCACCAATTGTCCATTATCCATGATCCATTGTCCATTATTGTGGCGGGGCAGCATGCTCTGCTGTATCTGGCTGGCCACATGCAATTCCGAACTGATGCGATTCTTCTCGGCATTCACCTTTTGCAGACGCTCCAGATTATTCTTTGAACGCCAGACGATAAAGCCTATCAGCAGTAAACCGGCAAATGCCATCAGCATGAGTTTCAGTCGTATATCACGCAATTTGCCCAAGACGTCGTTGTTGTTCAAGACATTAAGGAGTATCCAGTCTGTCTTACCGCCCACAGGGGTAAAGAACAAATGCCATTTCTCGCCGTTTTCATCCTCCAACATCACGTAACCCTTATTGTCGCTGTCGCTTTTCAGGTGCTTGAGTGCGGCCTTGAACAACTGGTTGTCTTCACCGGCAATCAGATTGTATTGCCCTGTTACGAGGAAACGTTGCGTAGATTGATAGACCTTACTCTGGTTGATTTCCTCATAAAGCCAACCTAACGAGATGTCTGCACCGATAACACCTACTATCCTGCCACCGTCGTCACGAACGGGGACACTATAGGTGGTGACAATAGCTTCCGCCCCGGCATTGTCCAAATAGGGCTCAGACCAGTAGCTACGTCCCGTGGTTGTAGGAATGGTGAAAAACTCCAACTTCGTGTAGTCATGACTGGCCGACCCTAACAGCTTCGTCTCAATGGTGCTATCGGGCCTATGGATGGAATACGTCTCAAACCAGCGCCCGTACTGTGGGAAATAATTAGGAATACAAGCGATACAGCAACCCAAGAAGGTCGGATTATGCCCCACCAACTGATAGGTTGTCCTGGTCAGTGAATCTGGCTCTGCGAGGTCGTCGGTTACCACCCACGCCATATTGTCCAACGTCACCTCCACATCAGCCAGTTTGTTACGGATGCAGAGGAAAAGAGCATTGTTCTCGCGTTCCATCAGTTTCACAACGGTACGCTGGATGATATTCTGACTGTTGTAATAAATACCCCCCGTCGTCAGCTCCAACAATAGTGCGGCAACGATGATAACTGTCAGACCGACATGGGACTTCGTGAAGCTTTTCACCCGCTCCCACCAATTCACGTTGTTAGCTCCTTTTTTTTGCATATTTATAATTTAGACACACCAAAGTTACAAATTATATTTGACATTTCAGCGAAATATAACAATATTTAGCATTTTACCTGTCATTCATTCGCGAGGCCTTCTATGTCTGGTCCAATTTGCTGATTGCCTGCAAGGCCTTTTGCCGGCCAATAGCTATTAGCTTTTCCGACTTGTCGAAGTCAAAAGTGCCATAGCGGTTCATCTGGATATCTATCAGGATGTCAGGGTTCATCAGACGGGCCATCAGGATGGAGTTCTGCCTGATCATCAGGGAACTGGCTCTTGAAAGAACGGTGTAGTAGTTGAAATCAAGATTGTCGGGTATCAGCATGTCGAGAATCTTTGTCTTCAGCGATTTGTCGCTTTTCTGTATGGCAGTCAGCCTTTGCAGCTCATCCCACTGTGCCTTGTAGTCATGACCGCTGACGTCAACGCCGACAAGGATATCCTCACTCTGCCGCTTGACACGATTCAGTGGGAGCGGATTGATGATACCACCGTCTATCAATATCATGTCATTACGTTTCACTGGTTCATAGAATGATGGCAGGGAGATGCTGGCACGTATGGCCTTGAACAGACTTCCCCTTCTGAACATCACTTCACGGCCGGATTTCAAGTCTGTAGCAACGGCACAGTATGGAATGGGCAAATCCTCAATGTTCACATCCGGGACAAATTCCATGATGGCTTCAATGATACGCGTACCTTTGACAAAATGGTTGAGTGACAGCGAGAAATCAATGAGTGACAGCATTTTCTTCCTGTCAATGGTTTTCATCCATTCACGAAACTCGTTCAACTTGCCTGCTGCATAGACTCCACCGATGAGCGCTCCCATTGAACAGCCCGCAATGGAACTGATATGGTAGCCATGTGCTTCGAGTTCCTCGATGGCACCGATATGTGCCAGTCCTCTTGCGCCACCACTTGACAGTGCCAATGCCACATTTTTCGTCTTTACCAATTCTTCCATAGCCATAAGAGCTTCTAAT